>OCVV010888674.1_pt1 | contig 11072 bp, 8 predicted proteins | sample 1539721 | NCBI WGS metagenome assembly OCVV01 (sample SAMN02144230, study PRJEB22623) | gut metagenome | biome: sheep rumen | host: Ovis aries | place: New Zealand
AAGAGTAGCAGCGTTTGTATTGGAATCGTCACCACCGATGATAACGATAGCGGTAAGTCCGTTCTTCTTTGCATTCTCTGCAACGATAGCGAACTGCTCCTGGGTCTCGAGCTTGGTCCTTCCGGAACCGATGATATCGAAACCGCCTGTATTTCTGTAAGCATCGATGAAAGCATCATCGAACTCTACATAGTCATCCTTTAAAAGTCCGTCGGGGCCGCCCTTGAATCCTAAAAGCTTGTTCTCACTGTTTGTAGCCTTTAATGCATCATAAAGACCGGAGATAACGTTGTGTCCGCCGGGTGCCTGACCGCCTGAAAGGATAACACCTACAACCTGCTTTTTAGCTTCGGATGTATTGGTTCCCTTCTGGAAAGTGATCTCATTCTTTCCATATGTGTTGGGGAAGAGTGCCTTTATCTTATCCTGATCCGCAACGGACTCGGTAGCTGCTCCGTCCTTAACACAGATCTCCGCGATACCTCCGCGTAACATGCCGGGAAGCTTGGGAGAATACTGATACCTTGTTTTCTGAAGAGGTGAAAGATTCATTTTGGTTCTCCTTTATATATTTATTTTGCCAAAAGCTCTAAATATTGCGCAAGACTTATGATATCAAATAATACCCGTAAAATCAAGAGGCCGGGGATGATTGTCATGCGTGTGTGACAAGTTTTTTCCGACGCCGGGGGATTGTCAAAAATCTGTCGCGAGCAGATCTTTTGACAACCTCCGGCTGCGAATAAACTCGCGCAGGACTATCTTATGAAAAGGTCTGCGCGGTAAACTACTGTCCTTTGATCCACTCATCGAGCCTCTCATCAAGCATATAAAAAGGCATCGGCCCCTCATCCATTATGAACTGATGAAACTCCTTAAGACTGAAATCATCCCCGAGCGCATTTTTTGCCTTATTGCGAAGATTTACAAATTCCAGATATCCGACGAAATAGTCAAGATATCCTGCGGGGTCTTCCACTATGTAATCATACATTTCGGGAGCTCCGGCAGCGGCGCCGTCTCCGAAATATTTCTCTAAATATCCTTCAAGATCATCCACATCCCAGCCGTTATAATTGATCTGGATATCGGTGTATGCATAGATCGCGAGCGTTGTTGCCTGATCCCACATCAGCATGTTGGCAAGATCGGGATCATCCACGCCGTAGCTGTAGGAGAGAAATTCAGTGTATGTCGCCCAGCCTTCGGTGTAGCCGCCCCAGCTGTACATCTCTCTGGCAAGCGGTCTGTCGTAATTTCCGGAAAATACCGATTCGTAAAGATGTCCCGGATAGCCTTCATGAGCCAGGGTCGTATAAAGCTCACCCGGATCGGTGCTTAGATTATTTATATATATGACATTTTCCTTTTTATCATCGATCGGAGGCGTAAGATAAAATGCCGGATTGGTATGCTCTTCCATGGAAGGATCCACGCTCTTTATCGTGTAGTTGACCTCGGGAGGCTCCGGGAAATCCGCCTTGCTCTTTTTTATAAGATCCTGCATTATCTCTTCGGGATCGGTCAGTTCAAACGAAAAGTCGAGATACTTATCGTAAAGAGCCGGATCTTCGCCGACCATATCCTGGATCCTTCCTATACGGTCATCGATATAATCATCTATCCTGTTCTCTAATTCTTTTATGCTCGCTTTGGTCCCTACGTTTGCCTCCACGAGATATTCGTAATATTCCTTTCCTCCGTCAAATCCGCAGATGCCTTGCTGAACGCCACCCTTACCGTGGAAACCGTCAAGCTCGTCTATGAGTTTTTCATATGCGGGTATGACCTCGTTTAAGATCTTTTCCTTATTCTGCTTTTTATACTCTTCCTTCTCATCATCGGAAAGGAAAGTGACCTTTTCTATCCTTTCATCAAAAGCCCCTATCATATAGTTGCTCTCGGGGTCTGCGATGAACTGCTCGCACTGATCGATCGTACGGTCTAAATCCCTGTCCGACATGAAGTTACCCTTCTCGACCTTCTTTTCCTCAAACTCGATACAATAATCAAAAAGTTCATCGATCTGGGAAATAAGAGCAAGGTAATCCTCCACATCCCGCTCTCTCCTGAATGTATATTCCGAAAGGATGATGGGCAAAACCTGCTGCTGACCGTCGGCGCAGCTTAAAGGATCGTTAAGGAAACGATATTCTCTTACTCTCTTTTCCTGACCTATGCTGTCTAACATGATATCATAGGCGATCGCAAGATCCTCGGAAAGATCGTCTCTGTCATACCTCTTAAGCTGTTTATCCATATGGTCTATAAGGCGGGCATATTTATCCATATCTTCCAAAGAAAGATCGCCTATGCTGGCCTCATAATCCTCTATTCCGTAATTCTCGGGATAAGCAAGGGAGTAATGAAGATTTATGGTGTTTTCCCTGATATCGGATAAAAAAAGACTGTCGGTATATTTTCTGAAGGCTGCGGACGGATCTTTCCTTATCTCATCATCTGACGGGATATAATATCTTTCTGAAAATTCATCATCTAAAGCATCGGACGTATCGGGGTCTGCCGGATCGCCTGTCTCTTCTTTTTTATCATCGGCCTTTCCTTTACCGGAAAACTTATCGTAAAGATCCGTCATGCCGCATCCGGTGATAAAGACCGATATTGATAAAATAAGGGCCAAGGCCCTTATTATTTTTTTATACGTTATGTTTTTTTTCATCATGCTCTCCCTGATAATTACTGGGTCGTAGTACTCTCTAATTCATTTGCATAAGCATCCTGCTCATTTGCGGTCTGAGTCTCTGCGGATGCATCCCCGTTGGAGCTTGCCCTGTTGGCATCGGCTATGTTCTCCTGAGCCATCTGGGTAAATTCGGAATCGGGGAAGGCAGTAACGAGCTGGTTATAGATCTCATTTGCCTTATCCATATTTCCGGACTGCTGATATGCAAGTCCCATCTGGTATAAGGTTTCGGGATTGGAACTGTCAAAATACCAGGATTTAAGGAACTGCTCTATGGCACCGGTATAATCGCCCTGATTCTTAAGGGCCATTCCGCTCTCAAAGCAGTGCGTCGCGGCACGTCCTCCGACAGCCTGCATCATGGACTGATAAAGCCCTTTATATGCTTCGGAATTCTGTGCTTCGACTAAGTTACTGTCTATCGTATAAAGGCCGTCGGCAACCGTATCAAGGTCGTCGGGATTGGCCACATAGGCTTTTGCCGCATTGATAAGTCCGTCAAAACTCTGAAGTACACCGCCTTCTCCGGTGATGGAGCTCTTCTCGGCCTTAAGCTTTTCATTCTCATCGGTAAGAGCTGCGATCTGGGATTCAAGGGCCGTGATATCGGCCGTCTTTTCATCTGCATTCTCGCTTATAACTTTAAGCTCTTCTTCTATCTCGCTCCTTGCCGACTGGACTCTTGCGGGAAGTATGAGGAAAAAGCATACTGCCATCCCTATGGCAAATCCGATAAGGATGTTGATAAGAACGGAGGAACCTATGATGGGCTCTCTTCTTCCCGAAGGCTGGATTATAAGCTCATTTCCCGACTGATATGTGTTGGGATCAAGAGCCGTTATCCTCTTTTTCTTTCCGATCGGATTCTCATCTCCGCCGAGCATGAATTCGGCTTCCTTTAAATATCTGAGACCGGTAGTGTTGTTAAGGTCGATCTTTAAACACTTTTTAAGTACTTTTCTGGCCTTATCCCATTCTTCCGCATTTAAATATAAAAGCGCGAGTAACAGATAAGCTTTTACAAAATGGGGATTGACCGATATGACCTTTTTGAGCTGGATTATCGCAAGATCCAAGCTGTCCTGATAACAATAGTCTATCGCGAGATTGAACTTCTTTATGGACTGATTGATGGTCTCAAGTCTCGTGGGATCCGACTGGATGTCATTAATATAATCATCCGCGATATTCTTCGTGGGACGGATATTCTTACTTATGACCCACTCCGATAAAGCGGCCACACTTTCTCCCATCTCAAAATACACAAGGCCTAAGAGGTTCCTTGCGTCAATATTGTTCTTATTAAATTTAAGAGACTGTCTTAAGCTTTCGACCGCTCCGGAAAGATCACGTACATTTGCCCTGTTAAGTCCCTCATTATAGAACATATTGGAAATGAACATGATGCGCTTATAAAGCTTTACATCAACTCCGCAGCTGGTACAGAAATCCTTATCCGAAAGCTCATTACCGCATTTGTAGCATATCATGGTGCTATTGCTGCTCCCTGGATTCCTTTATGGTATCTATCAAAAGATCTGCCATATCGGTAAGATCCTGATTGTATATGGATTCCTCTGCCTGATCTATCTCAAGGCTCGGATGAAAATTTCTTAATTCTTCTTCAAAATTAATCATGACCTGTCACCTCTTTTTCGCGCCGTAAATTATATCACAACCTTCAGCCTGTTGCAAATACCTCTCCGTCAATACTGCCTCCGGCCTCGTGATATTCGGTATAACTGGTTGGTTTGTTTATGATATACTGGCTCTGTCCGATCCTGATGCTCACACCGGGATAGATCTTTCCGTTGACCTTTATGGAGGACCTGCTCATCTCGTATATATACTGGCTTATCTTCTTAAGATCGCTCTTTACTTCCTTCATCTGCATCTCGATCTCAGTCTTTCTGACTGCGAGTTTTCTTCTTTTAATTTCGATATCGGGTCCGCCGCCGCCCGTGGCTCTGGCATAGTTTTCCAGATCTCTGATATCTGCAAGCGCTCTTTCCATATCTTTGTTAAGAGTGCCTTCTTTTACCATGAGCTTTTTCTTTTCTTCAAATTTACTGTTGGGACAGCCTGCATGAACTGCTGTAGGCAGATATACATCATTTCCGAGCTCGGTACATTCTATTCCGGCCGTGCCATGGACGAAGCCGCCCATGATGACGCCGTGCTTTCCGCTTAATTTGACTCTTCCGTCCGCATTTATCTGGGAATTCATCACGGCATTGGCTTCAACATCTCCGCCGGCCTCAACAACAGCCTGCTCTATAAAATCCGCAAAACATGAGCCTTTGCATATGAGCTTGCCTTTTCCGTTTCCCTGTATGCCGCGTTTTAAGATGATGTCTCCGCCGGCCTGCAGAAATGCGCTCTCTACGGTACCTTCCACGGTTATGGACTTACCGGCTCTTATATATGTGCCGGCATCTACATTCCCCCGAACGACCACGTCTCCGTAGAATTCGACTTTGCCTATGAGCTGATCGACATCTCCTTTTATGATATGGACGTTGTCTATATTAAGTCTTCCCGGCTGATAATCTATCTTGCCTTCTATTGCCGAAAGATATAGATTTTTATCTTTCTCATCTCTCTTTATGCCCTTGCCCTTTAATTCGGGAAGGTCCCTTACCTGAACCAGGGGAAGATCATACCCAAGCACGTTCATACCGGGAATACCTTTTTTTGCACGGTGATATCTGGCAAGCTTTGTATCCGCAGGAACGCTCTCTACAGAGTTTACACTCGTATAATCGATGGATCCGTCTTCTTTTAATTTCGGCTTTTTCTTCTCTCCCGATGCATCGAAAAAGAATTCGTAATATCCGTCTTTGCCCGGTCTTGAAGGTATCTGCTCGGCAACTAAGATCTCTCTTTGATATATGCCTTTTTTGACCATGGCTATAAGGATATCATTGTCGATACCCGTGTTTACTCCCTGTTTTCTCAGATAGTCCACTACCTCGGTAAGAGTGTATTTGTCCCCGTTCTCTTTTCTTACCAGATAGAGCCAGGCTGCCGAAGCATCCTCCGCTATCTTCACGTAGTTTTCTTCAACCTTCTCTTCACGTACCAAAAAAAGCTGAGCCAAGCAAATCCCCTCGCATCACAGCGCGTTTAAGCGCTCCTTAACCTGATCTAGCATCTGTGTGTACTTCTTTAATTTTTCTCTTTCTTCGTTGACCTTTGCCTCGGGTGCCTTGGATATAAATTTCTCATTGCCGAGCATACCGTTGCTCCTTGCTATCTCCCCTTCAAGTCGCTTTAACTCTTTATTAAGTCTTTCCTTCTCGGCATTTATATCCACGAGTTCCGCAAAAGGCATGTATATCGTTGCATTTTCGATGACCACGCTCACGGCATCATCCCCGATACCGTCTTTGTTATCCTGTATCTTAACATCCGATGCATAAGCAAGCGGTGCAAAGAAAAGCTTGCCGTTTTCAAATATCCCGGCTACCGATGCATCTGTCGTTACCACGAACACTTCGGCCTTCTTTGAAGGAGGAACGTTCATGGAAGAGCGGACATTTCTGATGCCTCTTACGGCTTCCTTTAATACCTCGATATCATTTTCTTCTTTCTCGAAATCATCCTCATCATTCCATACCGGCCAATCCGAGATCATTATGGATTCCTCTTCATCCTGGATCGATAAGAAGATCTCCTCGGTGATAAACGGCATATAAGGATGAAGGAGCTTTAATGCATTCTTTAATACCTTATGAAGTGTATAAAGGACTGCCGATCTGCTGTTCTCATCAGCCGAATCATATAACCTGGGCTTAACCATCTCGATATACCAGTCGCAGAATTCATCCCAGATGAAATCGTAAACCTTCTGTACTGCGATACCGAGTTCGAATTTCTCCATATTGTCGGTAACATCTTTAATGAGACGGTTGCATTTGCTGATGATCCATTTATCGGCTGCTTCGAGATATTCCCTTCCCTTTGACACATCAGCATCTTCGGGAGTGTTCATAAGGATGAACCTTGAAGCGTTCCATATCTTGTTCGCAAAGTTCCTTGACGCCTCTACTCTCTCGTTGTAGAAACGCATATCGTTACCGGGCGCATTACCTGTAATAAGCGTAAGCCTTAAAGCATCGGCGCCGTATTTATCGATTATCTCAAGAGGATCGATACCGTTACCGAGTGACTTGCTCATCTTTCGTCCCTGCGAATCCCTGACAAGTCCGTGGAAGAGTACCGTCTTAAAAGGCTTTTCTCCCATCTGCTCAAATCCGGAGAATATCATCCTTATTACCCAGAAGAAGATGATATCATATCCCGTTACAAGCACGTCGGTAGGATAGAAATATTTAAGCTCTTCCGTCTGCTCGGGCCATCCCAAAGTCGAGAAGGGCCAGAGCGCCGATGAAAACCATGTATCAAGTGTATCGGGATCCTGCGTAAAATGTGTGCCTCCGCACTTGGGGCATTTCTCCGGCATCGCCTTTGCAACAACGGTTTCCTTACAGTCGTCGCAGTAATAAGCCGGGATCCTGTGACCCCACCAGAGCTGCCTGCTTATACACCAGTCGCGGATATTGTCCGTCCAGTTAAAATATGTCTTTTCCATTCGGGGCGGAACGAGTTTGATATCGCCTTCCTTAACCGCTTTAACGGCAGGCTTTATAAGCTCATCCATCTTAACGAACCACTGCTCTTTTACAAGGGGCTCTACCGTGGTACCGCATCGATCGTGTGTACCTACGTTGTGACTGTAGTCTTCGATCTTAACAAGGAGGCCCTGCTTATCAAGCTCTTCTACGATGGCCTTTCTTGCTTCATAACGGTCCATGCCGTTATATATGCCGCCGTTTTCATTTATCGTGGCATCGTCGTTTAATATGTTTACGATGGGAAGGTCATGACGCTTGCCCACCTCAAAGTCGTTAGGGTCGTGGCCGGGTGTGATCTTAACTACACCGGTACCGAATTCCATATCTACGTATGTATCCTCAACAACGGGTATGGGCTTATTGACTATGGGGAGCCATACGCTCTTTCCGTGAAGGGATGTATATCTCTCATCGTCGGGATGAACCGCAACGGCCGTATCACCGAGCATGGTCTCGGGACGGGTGGTCGCAAATGTTAAAAACTCGGTCTTGCTGGGCTCTCCGTTTTCGTCAACCAGAGGGTATTTGATATGCCATAAATGGCCGGCCTGCTCCTCGTATTCAACCTCGGCATCGGATATGGATGTGTTACATACGGGACACCAGTTGATTATCCTTGCGCCCTTATATATCCAGCCTTTTTCATGCATCTTGCAGAAGACTTCGGTAACTGCCTTATTGCAGCCCTCGTCCATCGTAAAACGCTCTCTGTCCCAGTCACAGGAGGATCCCATGCGCTTAAGCTGCTCGATTATCCTGCCGCCGTATTCCTTTTTCCATTCCCAGGCTCTTTCCAGGAACTTTTCTCTTCCGAGGTCGTGCTTATCGATACCTTCCTTTTTTAAGGTCTCGATGATGCGGACTTCGGTAGCGATCGAAGCATGGTCGGTACCCGGCTGCCAGAGTGCATTATATCCCTGCATCCTTTTAAAACGGATAAGGATATCCTGCATCGTATTGTCAAGCGCATGTCCCATATGAAGCTGGCCCGTGATATTGGGCGGCGGGATCACTATGGTAAAAGGCTTTTTTGAATGGTCCACTTCCGCGTGGAAGTATTTCTTTTCCTCCCAGTTTTTATAGATGCGGTCCTCAAGACCGTGGGGGTTGTAAGTTTTGTCAAGTGTCTGTCGCATTTCTCAGTCTTCCTGTCTTTTTTCATAATTATACGAAATATATTATAGCACAACCACCTTGATAAAAAAAGCCCTTTATATCAGTATTTTGTTTGCTTTATGACCGCTTTTATGGTAAAATGTTATTAACTATCGGAGGAAAACAATGGAAACTGGTCCCGGCCCTTACCGGATGCCGCCCCACAAACAATATTTTAACAACGTATTCTTATCGGCGGCTTTGACCTGTGCAGGCATTTCCGTTGTTATGATGTGTTTACCGTTCGCAAGTATTTTCTTTGCTTCACTTGGGATGTTATTTGCCATCCTCTCCAAAGAAAGAGAGCTTGTGATGAGACCCGCGGCACTTATCGCTGTCGGTACATGCATGACGACCATCACCTTCAGTGTCCTGCTCACGATATTCTCGGTATGGTTTGTTTTAAACAATCCCGAGCAGCACGAGCAGCTTAACAAGATATATCTCGATTCCACGGGTGTATCCTTTGACGACCAGGTTAATGAGCTTTTTGAGTCCTTTGGCATAAAGGACGTTGATATAGGGAAGTGATCATATGTCGATGTCGATCGGAAGTTTATACGGAGCGATGAGCGCAGGGATAGGCTACTATCCCATGGGCGGTATTTCGCCTGCCGAAGATGCCGATAAAGCCGGAAAGCCGATACTTAACCCCGGCGAGTCCGACAAGATAAAGCCCGGTGCCAGATCATCACCGGCAGAATGCAAGACCTGCGCCGAGAGAAAATATCAGGACGGATCCGATGAGATGGTCTCCTTTAAGAGCGCATCCCACATCTCCCCCGAAGCAGCGCCCGCTGCAGTAAGGGGTCACGAAGGGGAGCACGTTTCCAACGCTTATAAAAAAGCCTCCGAAAAAGGCGGCAAAGTTCTTCAGGCAAGCGTTGCGATCCACACGAGCATCTGTCCCGAGTGCGGCCGTTCCTATGTTTCGGGCGGTACGACGACGACAAAGATAAGCTATCCCGGCGAGGAGAAGAGCAAATATCAGCAGGAGAGAAAGGCCCTGCAAAGAGACGCTTTGGTAGGCGCCAATTTTGATAAAAAGGTTTGATATGAAGATTAATTCAGCCCGCCTTAAAGCACAGGCGAGAGGACATTTATCCGGGAGGTATCTTGCACTGATAGTGGCTTTTATAATGGCCAACGTCATTACGAACCTCCCGTCAATGCTGTTAGGATACAATTTCCCCACAAGGACCGGGACGACCGTACTCATCGAATTCGCGGTCTCTTTTCTTGTGTATCTGATCTCCTGCATCTTTGTTGTGGGACAGGATCATATATGCCTTCTTTACGCAAGGGATAAGGCGATGATCCCCGTATCAGAGATGTGGTTCGGATTTAAAAATCATGCCGACGACACGATAAAGATCACAGTTACGGTCTTTCTGAGATATGTTACGACAGGGCTTCCGTTCTTTGCCCTTCTTTATTACTACCGCTATAAAAATCCCGTTGATTATGCTTTGGCTCTTGTTATCGTAAGCGGAGTGATAACAGCGATCATCTGGATAAGGATCGCCCTTTCCTACAGTCTTTCCTATTTCATCCTGCTTGATTTTCCTTCAAAGAATACGAAAGAGATACTTGATATGAGCCGTGATATGACAAAAAGCCGCATGTGGCAGTTATTCTGCCTCATCTGCAGCTTTATCGGTGTTTACGTTCTTGGCCTTTTGTCATTTGGCATCGGACTTTTATGGGTCCGTCCTTACATCCGCATGACGCTGACCGAATTTTATTTAAATCTCCTGCCCGGAAAGCAGGTCCTTGACATAACGGTCGATGACTCCACTTCTCTTAACAACGGATCTTAAGAGGCTTAATCATCCGCGGAAACATTTCTGGCAGGTCTTCCGTTCGCATTCCATCTTAAATATGAATTGATGAAAGGATCGAGCGCTCCGTCCATAACGGCGCCCACGTTTGATATCTTTTCACCTGTACGAAGATCTGTTATGAGCTTATAGGGCTGCATGACATAAGAACGAATCTGGTTGCCCCAGCCTATATCGGTAAGCTCGCCTCTGATATCGGAAAGCTTTTCGGCATTTGCTTCTTTCTTTAACATATAGAGCTTTGCCTTTAACATCTGCATGGCCTTGTCCTTGTTCTGGAACTGACTTCTCTCATTCTGACACTGGACTACGATGCCTGTAGGGATATGCGTGATCCTTATAGCCGAAGATGTCTTGTTGATATGCTGACCACCGGCACCGGACGAACGATATGTATCGATACGAAGATCATCTTCATTTATATCCACATCAAGGTCTTCTTCTATATCGGGCATGACATCGAGCGAAACAAATGATGTCTGGCGCTTTCCCTGTGCATTAAAAGGTGATATCCTTACAAGCCTGTGTACGCCTTTTTCACTCTTTAAATAGCCGTATGCGTTCTCGCCGTTTATCTGGAAAGTCACGGACTTTATACCGGCTTCGTCACCGTCCAATAAATCCAGTACCTCTATCGAATAACCCTTCTTTTCTGCCCACCTGGTATACATACGATAAAGCATGGATGCCCAGTCGCAGCTCTCCGTTCCGCCGGCACCCGCATTTAATCTAAGG
>OCVV011360801.1_pt1 | contig 11072 bp, 9 predicted proteins | sample 1539721 | NCBI WGS metagenome assembly OCVV01 (sample SAMN02144230, study PRJEB22623) | gut metagenome | biome: sheep rumen | host: Ovis aries | place: New Zealand
CTGCGGAAAGTGCGGCAGTTTTTTAGGAGACGTTAAATAAAAGTACGAAGGACAAATGTACGATGTACGAAGGAGAAGGTTAAGGTGTTAAATATTTCTATTGTCTTATATCGTCCGGCTTGGGAACAGGAGGTGCTGCCTCTTGTGAAGGAGTTGCTGCGGGTGAAGAACCTGCGGAAGATCTACCTGCTGGACAACACCGAGCCGGAGTACCGGAAGTCGGAGACCGCCCAGCAGAAAGAGACGCTCGCCGCGCAGTTCGGGACAGAGAAATTGCGGTACATGGCGATGGGTGAGAACATGGGCTATGGACGCGCGCATAATGTCGCGTTGCGCGAAAGCGCGTACTATCGAACGGAGTTGCACCTCGTCATGAACAGCGACATCCGCGTGAAGGCGGAGGATATTGACGCCATGCACGAGTGGATGTTAGTCCACCCCGAGGTTGGTCAGCTCATGCCTAAAGTACTCAATCCGGACGGCACGCAGCAGTACCTCGCCAAGAGGCTTCCCGCTCCGATAGACGTATTCGGACGGCGGTTTCTGCCGGCGTGGATGGTTGCACGACGCAACAAGCGGTACGAGTTGCGCGATATGGATCTGAGCCGTCCTGTCAACGCGCCGTACCTCAGCGGCTGTTTCATGCTGCTGCGCACCAAGGCGGCAGTGGAGGCAGGGCTCTTCGACGAGCGGTACTTCATGTACCCCGAGGATATTGACCTCACACGAACCATTCACCGCAACTACCTCACGCTTTATTACCCCGAATGGACGATTGTCCATGACCACGCGCGCTCGTCCTATAAAGACAAACACATGCTCCGGATTCATATCCAGAACATGTGCCTGTACTTCAACAAATGGGGTTGGCTCTTCGACAAAGAGCGTCACACATTCAATAATCTATAAGTCAGATACCCTGCATAGACGAGTAGTAGGATCGCTCCGCCCCAGCGCTTGATCTCGCGCTCGTGGTTGGTCTTGACGAACAGCCAGACGAGGATACTTCCCACCGCGGCAGTCCAGGCATCCAGTTCGATACCTTCGTATGCCGGCAGCGGCCGTACTACCGCACTCGTTCCCAACACAAAGAATACATTGAAGATATTACTGCCGACTACGTTTCCGAGGGCTATGTCTGAGTTGTGCTTGGTAGCCGCCATGACCGATGTTGCCAGTTCCGGCAGCGAGGTGCCCAAGGCGACGATGGTCAGACCGATGATCGCCTCGCTCACGCCGAGACGGGTAGCTATATCCACGGCGCTCTTCACAATCAGTTCACCGCCTACTACCAATCCTACCAAACCGCCGATGATCAAACAGAGGGCACGGCGGGTACTTATTTCCCCTCCCTTTAGGGAGGGGTCTTGGGTAGGCTCTTCCAATTCCTCCGGATGGTCTTTGGCGTGGCGGAAGGTGTTGTAGAGGAAGTAGCAGAACATGAGCAGGAGGATTATTCCGCCCATGCGGCTGATACCCCGGCTATCCTCGCCAAAAGGCGAGTTGACCGCCACAAACGCATAAACCAGGACACCGGCAATGATGGACATCGGAATGTCAAAATCGCGGCTCCTTTTCTGCGAAACCACAGGGTAAACGAGTGCCGTCAGACCCAAGATCACCAAGGTGTTGATGATGTTTGAGCCCAAGATATTGGTAATGGCGAGGTCGGTTGAACCCTCTGCTACGGATACCATGTTAACCACGAACTCCGGCATAGAAGTACCGAAAGCGACAACCGTCAGACCGATCACCAGATCGCTAATACCGAAACTCTTGGCGATGGCGGACGCGCCATCGACGAGCCAGTCTGCGCCCTTCACCAGTGCTACGAAGCCGAGTACGATCAGCACCGCGCCGACCCACCATCCGTAAGATAATAATGATTCTATCATAATATTTAGTCGAAAGTCGAAAGTCAAAAGTCAAAAGTCGAAATATTTATACATTGAAAAGGAAGTGCATTATATCTCCGTCCTGAACGAGGTAGTCCTTGCCCTCGATGCCGAGTTTGCCGGCGGCGCGGCACTGCGCCTCGCCTCCAAGGGCCACGAAATCCTCGTATTTGATAACCTCGGCGCGTATGAAACCGCGTTCGAAGTCCGTATGGATTACTCCGGCGCACTGCGGCGCTTTCATGCCCTCCCGGAATGTCCATGCGCGCACTTCGTCCGAGCCAGCGGTGAGGAACGTACGGAGTTTGAGCAGCGCGTATGCGGCTTTGATAAGGCGGTTGACGCCGGACTCCTCCAGTCCGATCTCCCCGAGGAACATCTGCCGCTCCTCGTAGCTCTCCAGTTCGGCTATCTCGCTTTCTATCTTCGCGGCGAGCACGAGCACCTGTGCGTCTTCGTCCTTCACAGCCTCTTTCACCTGCTCGACGTAGGCGTTTCCGCTGACAGCGGAAGCCTCATCGACGTTGCAGACGTACATGACGGGTTTGTTGGTGAGGAGGAAAAGGTCCTTGGCAGCTGCTTCCTGCTCTTTGTTCTCCAGCTCGACTGTGCGTGCGTTCTTACCTTGCGAGAGCGCTTCGCGGTACTTGACGAGCACCTCGAGTTGCAGTTTGGCGAACTTGTCACCGCCGGCTTTGGCGGCTTTCTCGCATTTCTGGATACGGCTCTCGACGGTCTCCAGGTCCTTGAGCTGCAGCTCGGCATCGATAATCTCTTTGTCGCGCACGGGGTTGACGGATCCGTCCACGTGTACCACGTTCTCATCGTCGAAACAGCGCAGCACATGGATGATAGCGTCCGTCTCGCGGATGTTGGCGAGGAACTTGTTTCCCAGTCCTTCGCCCTTGCTGGCACCCTTGACCAGTCCGGCTATATCGACTATCTCGACGGTGGTGGGAATCACGCCGCGCTCGGGGTGACAGATCTCACCGAGTTTGATGAGCCTCTCGTCAGGCACGGTGATGACGCCCACGTTCGGCTCGATGGTGCAGAAGGGGAAATTGGCGCTCTGCGCCTTAGCGTTACTAAGACAATTAAAGAGGGTTGATTTGCCCACATTGGGCAGCCCTACTATTCCACATTGTAAACTCATTATGATTTACGATTTGACAATTTACGATTTACCATTTATTTACTATTTCGCAAAAATAGCGTGCAAAGTTACTGCTTTTTTTTGAGATATGCAAATTTATTTGCAGAAATTCCGGCGGAAAGGCATTTAAAGGCGAAAGGTTAGAGGCGAAATGTTAGGTGGAAACGGCTATGGGAAGGCGGAGACCACGGACGAAAGAACGCATGTAGGCGCGACGATTGATTTTAGGATAGATGGGTTCGAAGGTGACGTCGGCGTTGGCGGGGAAGGCGGAGGCTTTGGAGGTGGCTTTGGAGGTGGCTTTGAAGGTGGATTGGTGGGCTTGGGCTTGGAGCTGACGGTAGATGGAGACGTACGTATATTGATAGAAACGGGTATAGGGCTTGAGGCCGGGTTCGGGGGCGGCATGACCTTTGCAGACATTGAAGTAATGGTGGAAGAAACGGAGTTTCCATTCGAGGGCTTCGGGGGTATTGGCGTGCTCGAGGGCGTGGGCCTGGCGTTGGGCTTCTTTGATCATTTCGCGGTTGGTCACGCAGGCAGCGGACCATTGTGTCGGGAAATGGTAGGTGTATAGTTCGAAGAGTCCGTCGCGGAAACGGGAAGGGCGCACCACGATGCGTTTTCTGTACTTACGGCCGAGTTTCTCGGCATCCATGGCGCCCCAGAGCATCTCAATACCGGTATTTGCACGGAAATAGCGCACACCGGAGTGCGTCCGGTGGCGGTTGTTTCCGCGGCTTGAAGCGGGGGTGTCCACAAAAGTAGCAATCGTGGATTTCAAACCGTTAATTACCCGTGTTTTTAAGTGCTGCGACATGTATATGTAAGTTATTGTTATATAAAGGATTATATGCTGTTCGTTTGCTATAAAGTCTAGGATGCCTCCGATGCGGTACCGATGCGGGGCTGATTTGGCCCTTATTTGCCCCTTATTCGGGGAGCAAATCGCGCATCGATGCGCGATGCATAAACGCTAAGCTGATCTGGAAATCCGGTGCAAAGGTACGCATTTTTTTTGGAATATGCAAATTTAGGAGGTTGAAAAACATAGAAAATTATAAAAAAGCGCGCGGGCGCTTGCGTATGTCAATATTTTTTTGTACCTTTGCACCCGCAAAGGTTTTGACAATACAAATTTTAATTCATTTAATACTTAAAACTATGGCAAAAAAAGCATTGAACAAGTGGACGGCGCCGAAGAGCGTGGCTCCCGAGAAGATCATTCAGTTTGGTGAAGGTAACTTCCTCCGCGCATTCGTGGACTGGATCGTTTGGAACATGAACGCAAAGACGAACTTCAACGGTTCTGTAGCCGTTGTACAGCCGATCGAGAAAGGTATGGTAGAGTGGCTCAACGGTCAGGACTGTCTGTATCACGTGAACCTGCAAGGCCGTCTGGACGGTAAGGCAGTGAACAGTCTGGAGCGTATCGACGTGATCAGCCGCGCGCTGAACCCGTACACCCAGAACTGGGCGTTCATGGCTCTCGCAGAGCAGCCGGAGATCCGTTTCGTCATCTCCAACACCACCGAGGCAGGTATCACCTTCGACGACAGCTGCAAGTTCACCGACGCTCCGGCTTCCTCCTATCCGGGCAAACTGGTTCAGTTGTTGTTCCGCCGCTACAAGACCTTCAACGGCGATCCGACGAAGGGACTTATCTTCATGCCGTGCGAGCTGATTTTCCTGAACGGACACCACCTCAAAGACTGCATCCGCAAGTATATCGAGCTCTGGAAAGACGATTTCGGAGCAGATTACGAAGGCTTCAAGGAGTGGTTCGAGAAATACAACTACGTTTGCGCCACCCTCGTTGACCGTATCGTTCCGGGCTTCCCGCGCAAGGATATCGCCGAGATTCAGGAGAAAGTGGGTTACAACGACAATCTCGTTGTACAGGCTGAGATCTTCCACCTCTGGGTAATCGAGAAGCCGGAGAACATGAGCATCGAGGAGTTAGAGGCAGAGTTCCCGGCTAACAAGGCAGGTCTGAACGTGCTCATCGCCGAGAGCGAGAAACCGTACCACGAGCGCAAAGTGACGCTGCTCAACGGCCCGCACACTGTGCTTTCGCCGGTAAGTTACCTCAGCGGCGTGAACATCGTCCGCGACGCTTGCAACCACGAGGTGCTCGGCAAATACATCCACATGGTGATGTTCGACGAGCTGTTAGAGACTCTCAACCTGCCGAAGGAGGAACTGAAGGCTTACGGCGAGAGCGTATTAGAGCGTTTCAACAACCCGTATGTTGACCACCAAGTGACCTCAATCATGCTCAACTCGTTCCCGAAATTCGAGACACGCGACCTGCCGGGTCTGAAGGTTTATCTGGAGCGCAAGGGCGAACTGCCGAAGGGTCTTGTTCTCGGTCTGGCTGCTATCATCGAGTACTACAAGGGCGGTACCCGCGAGGACGGCGCACCAATCCAGCCGAACGACGCACAGGAGATCATGGACCTCTTGAAAGAACTCTGGGCAACCGGCGACACCCGCAAGGTGGCAGAAGGCGTGCTCGGCGCAACCGACATCATCTGGAAAGAGAGCAAAGAGGACCTCAACAAGATCCCGGGTCTGACCGACATGGTAGAGCTGTACCTCAACTCCATCGAGTCTGTCGGCATGCTCAAGACTGTTCAGCTCATGCTCGCAGCCGACAAAGTAGATGACGTGATTGCCAAGATTAAAAGCCTCTTTTAAGACCGCTAACGCTGAAAGAAGAAAGACCGCTAACGCTCAAAGTAGAAAGAGTCTTTGAGGTCACAACGTGACCGGTCTTTCGACTTTCGACTTTCGACTAAAATTATGACAAATATTCTGAAAATCAATCCGGCGGATAATGTGGTAGTAGCAATACAACCGCAATCCGCCGGTGCGGTTATTGAAGTGGACGGCAAGCAGATCACCGTTCTGGAGGACGTGCCCGCCGGCCACAAGATAGCCATCAAGGATCTCGCAGAGGGCGAGAACGTGATCAAGTACGGCTTCCCGATCGGGCATGCCAAGGAGGCGAAGAAAGCCGGTTCGTGGATGAACGAGAACAATATCAAGACCAACCTCGCCGGATTGCTCTCCTATGAGTACCACCCGAAAGAGGTTGTTCTCAATATCCCCGACGAGAAACGCACCTTCATGGGCTACCGCCGCAAAGACGGTCAGGTAGGTATCCGCAACGAGGTGTGGATCATCCCGACTGTCGGCTGCGTGAACGGCATCATCGAAAAATGTGCCGAGCGGCTGCGTCAGGAGACCGGCGCGGATAATATCTTCGCTTTCAAGCACAACTACGGCTGCTCGCAGCTCGGCGACGACCACGAGAACACGAAGAAGATCCTGCGCGACATGATCCACCATCCCAACGCCGGCGCTATTCTGGTTGTTTCCCTCGGATGCGAGAACAACCAACCGGATGTTTTCCGCGAGTTCTGCGGCGAGATCGACGAGGACCGCGTGAAGTTCGTAGTGACCCAGAAGATCGAGGGCGACGAGGTGGAGTACTGCATGCCTATCCTGCGTGAGCTGTACACCAAGACGACGCACGACAAACGCGAGCCGGTGCCCTTGAGCGAACTGCGCGTAGGCCTCAAGTGCGGCGGAAGCGACGGTTTCAGCGGTATCACCGCCAACCCGTTGTTGGGTATGTTGAGTGACTGGCTCGTGGCTCAGGGCGGTACAACCGTACTGACCGAGGTGCCGGAGATGTTCGGCGCAGAGACGATCCTCATGGACCGCTGCGCCAACCGCGAGCTCTTCGACCAGACCGTTTCCCTCATCAATGACTTCAAGGACTATTTCCTGTCCCACGGCGAACCGGTAGGCGAGAACCCGAGCCCGGGCAACAAAGCCGGCGGTATCTCCACGCTGGAGGACAAAGCCCTCGGCTGCACCCAGAAATGCGGCAAGTCCCTCGTACGCGGCGTAATGCCTTACGGCGAGCGGTTGCAAGTGAAAGGTCTGAACCTCCTCTCGGCACCGGGTAACGACCTCGTGGCTTCGACGGCGTTAGCGTCCTGCGGATGCCACATGGTGCTGTTCACCACCGGTCGCGGTACGCCCTTCGGTACTTACGTTCCGACCATGAAGATCTCCACCAACTCGAACCTCTACAAGAACAAACCGAACTGGATTGATTTCAACGCCGGTGTGATCGCAGAGGGCGAACCGATGGAGGAGGTAGCCAAGCGTTTTGCCGAGTACGTGATAGAGGTAGCCAACGGCACCCGCACGAACAACGAGAAGAACGGCTATCACGAGATCTCGATCTTCAAGAACGGTGTTACTCTCTAACCTGTTCTACCCGCGCACCTGTCCGTTCTGCGGGAGGTACATAAGCGACCGGCAGCTGGCGGAGGAGCACGTAGAGTGGCTCTGCCCGGAGTGCTGGATCAAGTTACCTCGCACAGAACAGGACAAGCTGCCGCAGAACAGCACGGAGACGGCGCTGACGGAGGGCAAGACGGCCAACAAACGTGCACTCCATTTGGACCGCGCGGCAGCGTACCTCTTCTTCGAGAAAGAGCACCCTATCCGGCATATGATCCATCGGATGAAGTACGCGGACGAACCGGAGTTAGGGTTCTGGATGGGCAGACAGGCGGTGCTGGACTGGCGGGACGAGACGTTCTTCGACGACCTGGACGTAATCATCCCCATGCCGCTCCACCCACGGCGAATGCGGGAGAGAGGCTACAACCAGTCGGAGTACATAGCTCGGGGGATCAGCGAGATCACAGGAATCCCCGTGGATACGACGCACGTCACCCGCACCCGAAACACCCCCCAACAGGCGCTGCAGGACGGTGAGGCACGCAAGACGAACGTAGCCGGTGCCTTCGCCGCCAACCACCCCGAACAACTATACCACAAACGTATCATGGTGGTCGATGACCTGATCACCACCGGCGAGACGATGAAAGCCTGCCTGGGTGCCATGAAGGCCTTCCGAGGGGCAACAATTAGCGTCTTTGCATTGTGCAAAACGCGTTAAAACGTTAAATAGTTAAAAAGGTCTCGCTATGCGAGACGTTAAACTGTTAACATGACAAAGAAATACGACTTTTTGATTATCGGCGGCGGTGTAGCCGGTCTGAGTTTCGCGCTGCAAGTAGCGCGGGCAGAGAAATACCGCATTGCCTTGTGCTGCAAGACGACGCTGGACGAAACGAACACGTCGAAGGCACAAGGCGGCATAGCGTCCGTCACCAACCTCAAGGTGGACGACTTTGAGAAACATATCCACGACACGATGGTAGCCGGCGACTGGCTGAGCGACCCCGCCGCTGTGGAACAGGTAGTACGCAACGCCCCGAGAGGAATAGAAGAGCTGGTGAACTGGGGCGTCAATTTTGACAAGAAAGAAGACGGCGAGTTCGACCTCCACCGCGAGGGCGGACACTCCGAGTTCCGTATTCTCCACCACGCCGATGACACGGGTGCAGAGATCCAACGCGGACTCATCGAGGCAGTCCGTCGCAATCCTTATATAGAGGTGTTAGAGAACCATTTTGCTGTGGAGATCATCACACAGCACCATTTAGGCGTGCGGGTGACGAGAAGGACTCCGGATATCGAGTGCTACGGCGCCTATATCCTGAACCCCGAGACACAGAAGATAGACACTTACCTGAGCCGCATCACACTCATGGCGACCGGCGGTACGGGGGCAGTCTATGCCACGACGACCAACCCCGAGATAGCTACCGGCGACGGCATTGCGATGGTCTATCGCGCGAAGGGTCTGGTCAAAGACATGGAGTTCGTGCAGTTCCACCCCACCTCGCTCTTCAACCCCGCTGAGACCCACCCCGCCTACCTCATCACCGAGGCGATGCGCGGCTACGGAGGTATCCTGAGGCTGCCTAACGGCGAGGAGTTCATGCAGAAATACGACCCGCGTCTCTCCCTCGCGCCGCGCGACATCGTCGCCCGCGCGATAGATAACGAAATGAAGATCCACGCGATTGACCATGTGTGCCTCGACGTGACCCACAAGGATCCCGAGGAGACCAAACACCACTTCCCCAATATCTACGCCAAGTGCCTGTCCATCGGCATTGACATCACCAAGGACTATATCCCCGTTGCCCCCTGCGCGCATTACATGTGCGGAGGTATCAAGGTCGATCTGGACGGTCAGAGCACCATCCGCCGGCTCTACGCCGTAGGCGAGTGCTCTTGCACCGGTCTGCACGGCGGTAACCGTCTGGCATCCAACTCGCTCATCGAGGCAGTGGTCTATGCTGAAGCAGCCGCCAAGCACAGCCTCTCCGTCATCGAGGAGTACGATTTCAACGAAGCCGTACCGGCGTGGAACGACGAGGGCACACTCTCGAACGAGGAGCGCGTACTGATTGCGCAGGACGTCAAGGAGGTAGGACAGATCATGTCCACGTACGTGGGTATCGTGCGCTCTGACCTGCGTCTGCGCCGTGCGTGGGAGCGACTCGACCTGCTCTACGAAGAGACCGAGGACCTCTTCCGCCGCGTGAAAGCGACCAAAGATATCTGCGAGCTGAGGAATATGATCAACGTAGGTTACCTCATTACCCGTCAGGCACTGGAGCGCAAGGAGTCCCGCGGACTGCACTACTCCATCGACTACCCGCGGACCGATAACCACCACCCGCAGGAGGTATGGTAAAAGCTATTTCCTTACATAGTATAGTACCCGTGCGGGCGGAGGCGCGCGAGGGCGCAGAACAGGAGACGCAGATGCTCTTCGGCGAACTCTGTACGCTGATGAGCCGTGAGCCCTCGGATGAAAGCCTTCCGCCCAAATGGTACCACGTACGGCTGGAGACGGACGGTCAGGAGGGATGGGCCGATGCGAAGATGATCACCCCGATGACCCAAGACGAGTACACCGCTTACAGCGCCACGCTCAAAGACGCCGCCATAGTGGCGTTCCCGATGGCGTACGCCATGAGTGAGAACAATGGTCAGACGATCCCCCTCACTGCCGGCACACGGCTCGCAAAGTACGAACTACAAATCATGAAGGTCGAGGGTCGCGAAGCGCGCTTCGGGCGGTTCGAGGTCTTAGGCGTAGGTTTCCGCATTGACCCGAACATGGTCATTACCGCGCCCTATGAGATGAGCGAGCAGAACCTCCTGCAAGTCACCCGTTTCTTCCTCAACGTACCCTACCTCTGGGGCGGCAAGAACGCCTTGGGCATGGACTGCTCGGGCTTCAGCCAGGTTATCCTCAGTCTCTTCGGCAAGAAACTGCTCCGCAACGCTTCCGAGCAAGCTACACAGGGACACAAGATTGCCTCTCTAAACAAAGCCCAAGCGGGTGACCTCGTTTTCTTTGAAAAGCTTCACCCTGCCTCCCATGAAGGGAAGGAGACAACTCCGCATATCACCCACGTGGGCATTCTCATTGACTCCGAGCGCGTGATACACTGTTCCGGCCGCGTGAAGGTAGAGAAGATTGACGAGACAGGCATCTATAACATAGAACAAGGTGGCTATTCTCACCACCTTGTTGCTATTCGTCGTCTATAATTTCACGAACTTTATTCCGCCCAGTAGATTTCTACCCTTCTGTCCTTGGACAGAGGGTGTTTCTGGGTGTTCTTATAGGAATCGGTTGCGCCGTGAGAGGTAATGATCATCTGGTCCTCACGTACGCCCATGGAGCGCAGTTTGGCAGCCACCGCCTTTGCACGGCGGAGGGCTAAGCGGCGGTTGTAAGCCGGTTTGCCAAGACGGCAGGCGTAACCGCTGATCTCCACCTTCTGATCCGGGTAATGACGCAGCTCTTTGGCGATCGCCGTGAGCACGTTCTTAGGTTGCAGGATAGGCACGGACTTATCGAGGTGGAAATAGACAACCGCCGCCAGTTTCTTAGCCGCAGCCGCCTTGACCGCCGGGTCTGCCTCCTCGCAATTCACATAGATTGTATCGTGCACGAAAACAGGTATCGGCACACAAATCTCCTCGCATATATTGATACCGTTCTCCTCGGCAATCTGCATGATCTGCAGGATAGCACGCTCGCGCGGGTCGGTGATCTCCGCTTC
>OCVV012826508.1_pt1 | contig 11070 bp, 11 predicted proteins | sample 1539721 | NCBI WGS metagenome assembly OCVV01 (sample SAMN02144230, study PRJEB22623) | gut metagenome | biome: sheep rumen | host: Ovis aries | place: New Zealand
TTAAACCCACTTATAGCAGGTCGATTAATGGAATTCATTCTGTTCATTGAAACATAACTTCTCATTTGCTTTTCCGTACCTCTTCAATCAGATTTATAATTTATATAAAAATAGTGCCCAATCCTCTATTCGACAAGCCAAATAGAGAGACAGGCACTTCTCTCAAGCAGTATAATACACAATCACGATATGAATGTCAACTACTTTTTTAAAATTTCTCATAAATATTTTTCAGTCCCATATTCTTTCAAATATCCGGCGGATGCCATGCCATAGCCATATTCTATCCAATCACTTTCTTTATATCTTTGTCTTCCGTATTTCCAAAGTGTTTCTTAACACACTTTGCAATCTTATCAAATGATGTTTCCGGTTCCTCAGAATACCTTTTAGTCACATGATCATATCCCCACAAGTATTCCGGCAACGTATATATTGCGATCGGCCAACCATATCCCTCACCACGCTTATTTATTTTCTGTCTAAAGTCCTGAACAACGAGATATGTCTGCATCTCCAATCCCGTTACAGTTCCTTCAAAGTTCTTTTCTCCACCTTTACCAAATCCAGCCAGACTCTTAACTTCATATGAATAGAATTCTTTAGCCAGCTGCTTTGAGGTGGATTTTGTAACATCATTTATATCACATTCATTCGGCATAAAAAGCTTCATAATCAAGTTTTCTCTGTGAGAGGCCTTGCCATCCTCATATCTTGCATCAAAATCATAGCCACCCCTACGATAATTTGCAAAATACGGAAACCACTTTTTTGAAATGAATCCGGCTTTCTTATTGAAGAATTTGCCATACACGATATCATTCCTTCTTGCAAGAACGGCTCTCCACTCCCACGGATCAACTGATGTATCCCCTGACCACCAATGTTCCGAAGAAGTCAGCTCCTCAACAGAAAATCCTTCAATCTCGTTGCTGAAAAGCGGAAGAAAACCAATTTCATTTACAACCGCAGCCAGCTCATCCGCACTATGAATACACTTAGGATCATCCCAGCCTATTCCCCTCATTATCCAATTGCCATCAATTACATCCATAGTTTATCCTCAACAATCTTTTAATCTGCTCATTTTTATCCTCCGAAAGTCCGGTCACTAGCGACCATATTATTCTTGAAGTTGATATTTCACGAAATGTTGGGAATATAGTGGAAACGGACTGGTGGATTAAGTGGTGCTCCAGCCCATTTCCGGCCATACTTACTCACTAATCTTCTTCATTTCATTCTTACATCTCGTAAGATACTTGTGATTCTCTTTAGCTTTCTTAATTACATCCTTATCAAGCGAGCAATCCTCATCCTCCAGCTCTTTTATATTATTTTCAAGCTTATTGAGAGTACTATCAATCTCTGCCAACAAGCTTTTTATAACACTTTCATTATTAAACTTGTCTTTTATTATGCATCTGCAGTATACAAGCCACTTTGTAGTCTGCCTAAGCCAGAATTCATTATCCGTCTGAGAAAGAAGTATCGCCATAGATGCTCCGCCAGATCCACCTGCCAATCCAAGTATTATTCCGCCGCCGGTAATGATAGCCGTACCACCAGCCATTCCAAGTCCTCCGGCTGCCAATGACCCACCGCCAACAAATGCAAGGCTGGCACTAGTGAGAGCTGCGCCATGAAGCCCCACTACAGCTTCACCTGCTACCATCGTTGCAATACCGGGTGCAAATACGAATGCAAGTCCACCCGCTGTCGCAGCTGTTGCAATAACAGCACCCGCAGCAATTAGCTTATTTTTATTCTTTCCACTAATGATATTTTTATACTTCTTATAGTACTCTCTGATTGAATCAATCTCCGGCTGATTTATTATCGTCTGTCTACGCGCAAATTGATCATCAATATAATTGTACTTATCACGCTCAAGCTTCCTAAAATCCTTATCGAATTCCAATCCTAATGAATGATATGGCTTAAATACGATTACCTCCATAGCCATCAGATAAAACCATCTTAAATTGTCTTCATCTTGTTCTAACGAATTAATGAAATCATATATTACCTTCTCGTCTGCGACAAAGTACCTTTCAGGATCGACACCCATTCCTGAAGCAATCTTTTCTTTCCAGAGTTCACACCATAGTTCCTTCATTGGCTTATCGTCATCAGATGTATGCTCAATATCTTTATTAACCGCAATACACTGTAATGAATGCTGCAAACGTAATTGACCCGGTGTCAATTCAAAATAATGACTTGTATCGATAGCATCGATATCCTCAACAATAGAATCGTCATTCTTGTCACTTTCCTTTTTACGTATATCCTTACGATGAAGAAATACCTTTACATCATCGTCCCAATACTGAGAATCAGCCACAGCTGCAAGAATAAGTCTTCCTATACCAGGGATATTTATTTCTTCAAGCAGTGTTTCCCTAAAACCTCTACCCTTAGTCACATTATCCTTAATTGCCTTGAAGACTGCCCCAGTAATATTTACACCTGTAAATGATGCTGACGAAATCAATACCATTCTTGACAATAATCTATTATTAATCGGCAGGACTTTATCGGCATCTACCTTACTTAAATCATCAAATGACTTTATGTCCTTTTCTTTTATCTCTTCTGCAAGCTTTTTAACTGTGTAGAAGGCCCTGACAAAACTTTCATTTAAGATTACCGGCAAACTATCCTTAATAGCCTTTTCTATCTTTTCGATAGAATCAGCAACTATTTTATTCACATCAAACTTTATTTCTTTTCCTTCTTCATCCTTATAGTTGCGCTTTTCGAAAGTCTTCTTAAGCCATTCAGAAAATATCTTTTCACATCCAACCAAATCTCTAGGTATCACTTTAAACATAGGAAGCTTATAAACTGCCTTAAGCAACTGAATCAACTGCTTTGGCATTTTCATATCATCAAGTATGTTTTTTTCAGAAATCACCACATCTACAGCAAGATTGAATATCCAATAAAGGACACCGTAAATTAGTTTTTCCGTAGTATTGTTTCCTATTGCATAATACTCTGGTAGTTTATCCGTTTTTATTCTGTCATCTTCAATTGAATACCTATATCCACCAAACTGTGTAAAAATTGAAAAAGCAAGTCCGGCAATGGATGGATGACTTGCCAGGCATTTTAGATGCTTATCCAAACTTTTCTTAGTTTCTTCGGTTAACCCTTCAGAAAAACACGGTATAAATCTTTTTTTGAGAAAAGCAATTGCACCTTTAGTGTCAGCTTTATTTAACCCTATCATTTGAGCTGATGATATAATGATTTTTTCCCAATCTTTATCACCCCACTCTTTTACGAATTCAAGCTTGTCCTTTGTGATTTTTAATCTACTGAACGTCCCAGTAAGAATTCCACTGGCGGCAGCGAACAAATAGTAATCTTTATTACTTTCTTCCTTTTCATCCTCAATTTCAAAATCGATAAAGTCATTATCCTCATAGACTCTATCAGACTCAAACATTCTGATAAGTGTATTATCTCGCATCACACACTCAAAAGAATAGCTGTTAGCATCAACCATCGAATAGCTTATGTCCTGTGGTTGAACATAATTAGCTTTTACCACTGCCAGTTCTTCTCTACGTCTCAAAACGAGTTCATTATTTCCCATGGTACACCTCCGTTTTATACCCTCCTATTAATACAACTCCCTACTCATTCTCCGTATTTCGCTCTCTATTTAGCTTAGCCCAATTCACCAGACCAATAATAGCCATGATAAGATAAATACTCCTCTTCGTAAGATATACTGCGTCAAAATGTGCAATATACATTCCGACAGATACAATATCAGTTATAATCCACCATACATATTGCTCTCTGAAACGGAAAAGCTCCAGTATTGTAGCAACTATGCCTATGCTTAACGTAAAAGCGTCAAACCAAGCCACTTCCCCGCCAACCTTTACAAGTATCAAGTGATATACACAAGCTGCTACTACAATAACAACTGCACAGATTGCATTTTGCCACAACTTCAGCCTCTTAGTTTTCGTTTTCTGCGTAATCTCCTGATCTCGATGTTTTGCCCAGAAATACCATGACACAAAATTCATAGGAATATAGAAGAATATCTCTAGCGCAGCCGTTCCCCAAATATGCCAATATACGAGATATATCGCATATACTATAGTATTTACCGTCGCAAAAGCAAAATTACTAATATTTGCCTTTGCTGTGAAGAATATACAGATAACTCCGCATACAGCACTTATAAAATTTATCACTGTAAGCCAGGCAGGATTACCATCTGATGAACCTTCTGAAAATCCCAGAACCATAGCACGTGCAGCTATAAATACCATAGCAGCACCCATTAAATATTCATACCATTTTAGTTCTTTGAAACTCTTCTTTATATTTTCAAGCTTCATATCATCCACTCTGCCCTATCTTCTTTCTTATCCATTCTACGAATATCAGTACTACTAATTGGATAGTGTATTCTCTTTACATCCACAAGCCGATGCACCGCCTCCGGATAAGCATGACTAAAATACTCACCGTAAGACTCTTCACTACTGTACACTGCATCAAGCTGATTCCCAAGTATTTCCCTTACTAATGGAGTCTCTGCTTCCCAGTCTTCTGAACCATCCGGTAATCTCAATCCTGTGATATTGATCATAGCCGGAATAACTTTTGCGTATTTTCCTGCCTCCTCGCAGATTTTATCCATCTGCTTGATCCTCTCTTCAACCGATAACCATATCTCTGGCTGTTCTTTAAGAATCTTCTCCTCTTCAGCACCACCATAGAAAAGGATCACGTACACGGTCTCACATTCTATCGCAGCTGTTTCTACGCAAAATCTATGCCCCTTATGAAACGGAAGAAATTTCCCACCATACATTCCTATCTTGTACTGTTTCATCTATCAGTCAAACCTTATTTCCTTTCCACCAAATCCCGCAAGGAGACGATCATCTGCTGTATATACCAGTTGTCTTGCATATGGTGCTTTCTCTGTTCCAATACCCCTGTAATAAAACCTGATGCTTCTCTCCTTCGCATCATAGTTGCCGGTACTACAGCAACAGTATTTATGATCTTTAAACTCATTCCACCTGTGAAATCGCGTATCACTGTATATATCTAATTGTACTAGATCTATATAGTATTTCTCTGTAAAGGTATTATGCCTGCTCATACCAATAAAGCTGACATTTCTAATTCCGAGGTTGGCAGCAAACTCAAGGAACTGTGCAATCGCTTCAACAGAATCAATTCCATCCTTCATCAGAACACAGTTGATTACTATCTGCGCCGGATCATCCATGTTTGCAATAACTTTTGCAATATTATCCGAAGATACAGTTGGAAAACCAAACACACTATCATTATCAATATCCGATATCATATGTCTGCTCAGATGGACAGAATCAAGCTGTTTACTTCTCCATCACTCTCACACCATATGCCTTAAGCAATTCAATGTACTTTAGCCTTGCTTTAGTTTCGCCTATCGTCCTGTCTGCATTGAATGCTAATATCCGCCTCTTCATACCCAGTTCATTCATTTCCAGCGAGTATGGCGCTCCCTCGATTCGTACACCGTCTTCCTCGTTAAGACATTTCATTATGTATAGAAATACGCTGTATGATTCCTCTTTATCCCTGCACCTTCTCTCCACTTAGAAGAAATCATCTCCAAAATCATCCGGGTCAAGCCCTGCGTCCTCCAACGCCTCGCGGCGCTCATCTTCGTCCATCATATCAAGTTCATCCTTATCAAGCCCGGAAAGAAGAAGCTCATCCTCAAGCTCTTCATCCTCATCAACAACGTCATGTTCTTCATAGGAACCAGTCTTGTTCATGTAATCGATATAATCCCAATCCTTATCTTCGTCATCATCGAAAAATCCCATAGTAACACCCCCTTCTCCAACATTAAACCGCCTTTGGTCTACTTCTCTTTATTCTTTCTATCAATATACAAAACCACTATTGATAGCAAAACGACAACTATAAGAGTTTTCATACTTACAGAATCTTATCCATATTAGCAACAATTAACTCCTGCGCTTCTCGTCCATATGATATATACATATAATCCACGCCTCTTGAATCTTTACGCAGTTCAGATTTAATTCCAACTTCAGTACCCTTGCTAGTTACGATAGTACTTTTTTTGCCTTTATCCTTGTCATTTTCTTCGGAGAGATATCCATTTTTTTTAAGCCATGATCTAATAGACATAAAAGTTATCTTCTTACATACGGTCGTATCTGTCATGCTATTCAGTTGATCTACAAACTTAGTAATACTCTTGTCACCGGTATAATGAAAATCAAGCAGTACTTCCAGCGGATAGTCCGGTTTGTCTTTACCTCTATTTGTACGCGGTCTTCTTCCTATGTATCCATCATTACGTTTCAGTTCTTCTAAGACTTCTTTTACAAAGAACATACATCTTACAACATTAGGATTATTGATTACGGAATCATCTTCTACAGGCATATTATTTACAGGATTACGCCCTTCCGCTATTCTTTGAAGATATACTATTGCTGTTTCAAGTTTATTTGTGTCTACTATGTCCATAAAACAACATCCTCCTCTAGGTATTGTTTAAGTTTCTTTAACTTATTCTCCGTGATGAACTCTGAATAATGAAGCCCTTCATATGTTGAATGCAATACTGGATATCTTTCTTTGGTCTTCAATACCAGATGTTCGGTGATCATCCATTCGATTGTTGCCTGAATTGTATCATAAGACATATCTTTCAATGCTCGAAACTCAGGAATTTGTCCAAGATTATTCTTAACAACCTTTTCGCTCTCTGTCCCACTAAGAATATCTGTCAGCACCTTTACTCCATAGAAACGATTTCTACTCATATTCTGTAAAGCCTTAACAATCGTATACACAACCTCATTGAGATCCTTATCACCAAACATAACGGATTTGATATCAGCTCTTTGAATATCTACATAATCATCTGTTAACTCCTTATTTACGAATGTCTGTTTCTCTTGATCTTTCTCTTTTTTATCAAGAGTTTCAGAAGAAACTTGTATTTTCTCAACACTTTGTTTCTCGTCATTTTGATCCATAGGATAGCCCATCTGATCATAATAATACTTCATGCCTATGGATTTATCGCAACCCGTACCATTCTTAGTATAATTTGTGCATCCAAGAAAGAATCCATTCTTCTGGCTATACTTAACGATCAAGTATCCATCACGACACTTCTCGCACTTCTGAATAGCCATATTCCCACCGCGATAATCATTTGTCATAAATCCGCATACTTCCGGCTCATTGGAACATATATATAATCTCAAGCCATAAGCTCTCTTATACTTCAATTGCATCGGATATCCGCAAAGAGGACATGGTTTCTTCTGCACACTGTATGAATAATCTTCGTTCCAGTTTCCTTCTAGGCGAATATTCTTATACTCGTTCTTTATTTCAATAAGAAACTCAGAAGGATTCTGTTCCGGCGCCACCATAAATACACGATTCTTCGTTCTCGTCATAGCAACATAGAATAGTCTTCTTTCTTCTGCATAATCGATTGATCTATCTCCCTTGATAACAAATGACAGAACCGGATCATCCTCAATCTTTGAAGGAAAACCGTATATCTCATTCTTTCCGTTTACTATGATAACATCATCGTATCCAAGTCCCTTTGAAGAATGAGCTGTCATAAAAGTAATATCCACATTTGGATATTTGACACTTTTAATTTTGTCTCCACGCTTTATGTATTCAAATAGACCTGATCTTTCAAGCAATTCACCATCAAAATTAAAACGTCCTAGCAGAAGAATTGGACCCAGTTCTTTCTGTTCCTTTTTCTTAAAGTCCAGAATTTGTTCAATCGCAATTTCGACTGCATGTGCCATAGCATAGTTTGCCCCGCTTCTACGATCTCCATTCTTTGCTTTTACTTTGCTATCGTAGGTATATATAATTACCGGATCTTCTATTCTTTTAGTTGATATAAGCTTTTTAGGAATCTGCTCCTTATTCTTTTGGATGAAATTCCCAGCTATATCTATGACATCTTGAGAATTTCGATATGTCCTTACTATCTTTAGCATCTTCGCATAGCCCATCTTCTCGGCAAACTTTGTGAACAACGTAATATCCGATCCACTGAACGCATAGATTGACTGCCAATCATCGCCTACTGCAATAATTTTGGCATCAGTAACCTCCGACAATGCCTTTGTAAGATCAAATCGTTGTCTAGAAATATCCTGGTATTCATCCACAATTATATATTTAAAATTAAGCTTTTGCTTCATCTCCTTAACTTCATTAAGTAGTCTTGCGGATTCATTGATCATATCCTCAAAATCAACAGCATTATTTACCTTAAGCCATTTTTCATATTCAAGATAACAATCTTCACATATATCAAGAAACAATCTGCTACGAACATTCTGTGTCGAATGATACATTCGATTAAAATCATCCAATTTATAATCATTCACTTTGAAGTTTGCAATAAATCTACAAATAAGGTTAACCAGTTTACGTATATATCTGTTTTCCTCACCAGCTACTATTGTCTCCATGACTTCTTTATTTGAACGTGGTCTTATCTCAAATCCCTTATCCTCTAGTTTCTCTTTAAGATGATACAGAAGGGATCTTCTGTCATTGTATCCAGAAAATGTATAAATCAGTGTTGTATTATGCTTTCTATGTAATCTAACCTTATCATTCACGGCACTTTTATATCGTTCAATCTCTTCAGGGCTAAACCGGTCATTCTCGCCGGATTCCGTTATTCCAAAATGCTCTATATACGCAACCTTACCATCCTGTTTAATGATAAAATCAGGCGTATAAGGTTTTCTTGAGTACATAATGTCATAAGGATATATAGGCTCGTATTCATAATCTATATTATTAAGATAAAGGAAGTTTGCAATTTCGACTTCCTGATGTGATCTAAGCACTTCGTTTTGTATGGTTATCGATTTCTTAGTTCTTAAATCTATAACTTCACGTTTGAAGTCTTCCAGATCACTTCTCATTGTTGAATAGTTGGACTTTGCTATATTATTAAAGAATCCGTTAAGATCATCACCTTCATAAGGCGCATCAAAATATGATGCAAAGAACATAATCAGCTTGTTGACAACACTTTCATTACGCATCACGGACTCACGGAAATAATCTCTTATCACAAAATAGAGACGTGTCTGCTCTACTATATTCAATTTTTCTTCAGGAGAATTAACATGGATTATTGCATTTCCTGTCGAATGAAATGTTGCAATAGGACACTCAATACCCATACCTTTTTGTATTTTATCCTTCAGCTCATTAACCGCCTTATTAGTAAATGAAATAACCAGAATCTGTTTAGGATCTATGTTTTGCTTGTCCACAAGATATTTAACTTTTGCTGCAACGGTAGTAGTTTTTCCCGCACCTGCCCCAGCGATTACAATACAATAGTCTTCATCTGTCAAAACAACTCGTCGTTGATCATCATCAAGCATAATGCTGGAATCTATCGATTGCAAAACGGTATCAAGATAATCCTTATCTTTCACCAATTCCGATGCAACATATTCATCATTATGCTTATCCACATATTTTTCTATATTGTCATATACTTCCAGTATCCGTTCAGTTTTTTCTATAGAAAGGCCTTCTTTTTTACAAAAATCCTCTAGCATACCGCTTTTCTTCAACACTGAAAAGGACTCAACAATAGTGTCGTATGCTTCTTTTTCTACCCTATACTCACTCTTTGCAATATATTTGTCTTGCTTTAAAAGAGACTCAAAAAAGCCACCGCATTCGAGTAGCTTAATTGCATTCTCATTCCGTGGCTTTCTGGTTTCACCAGTTGGATTCTTTTTACTTGTATTCTCCTTTTTTGTGGAATAACCTAATAATCTATCTAAGAATCCCATAGTCTCCTCTTATTTATATACTGATAAATCATCTATACATTCAGTTTTCCGTCTTTGCATTTATATCTTATTCCTTCTAATCACTAGAACTAATCAATCAATTCTCTACCCACTCAACCTTTCCGGTTTCAATATCATAAACTGCTCCGACTACATCCAGCTCACCGGCTTCAATCTCCGGATGATCGTGAAAGGCCTTTTTTATGATATTTACACCGTGCCTGACATTCAGCACCGTAGCTTTATAGTCATCACGCTCCGAGCCGATTGCTTCGGAAATATCATCGATAATATATTTGATATACTTGTCTGTTTCTCCATGACTGTGAATAGCAGCGCCTACAGCCCCGCATTTTGTATGTCCGAGCATCACGATAAGGTTTGCATCCAGATGCGAAAAGGCATATTCTATGCTGCCCAGCTGATGATTATCAAGCACATTTCCGGCAACGCGGATAACAAACAGCTCTCCAATGCCCGCTGAAAAAATAGCCTCCGGAATAACTCTCGAATCTGAACAGGTTATCACGATCGCATACGGATGCTGCCCTTCCTGCGCAGTATACCTTCTTATTGCCGGTGATATATCACCCTCGTGACTTTCACGCAGAAGATACTCATCATTGCCATATTTTAGTTTATCCAATATTTTGTTGTTTTCCTGGTTCATTGATCGGTCCTCCGGTTGTTTATTACCAACATAAACATACGTGATATTTTGCGGTCATAATGACCTCCATCGTATTTATCAAATAATTATCCCCTCAAGATGATCCATCTCATGCTGAACGATCTGAGCCGGAAAGCCACTGAACTTCTGCTTCTGCTGCTTGAAATTCTTATCCTGATACTCAACTTCAATCTCTTTATATCTCTTTGTTTTCCTCGTACCGATCAGAGAGAGACACCCCTCTTCCGTCTCGTACTCACCGGATTTGGAAAGAATGACCGGATTATTCATAATAAGATTCATGAAGCCCATACTTACAATGATCGTGCGCTTCTTGTATCCGATCATATTTGCAGCCATACCAACGCATTTTTCTCTGTTTGCCGCAAGAGTATCCTCCAGATCTCTGATGACATTCGTATCATTTTCAGTTGTTATATCGGCTTTCTGCCTGAGAAAAATAACATCTGTTACTATTGGTTTATTCACGCTAAATATCCTTCCTAT
>OCVV011183831.1_pt1 | contig 11066 bp, 7 predicted proteins | sample 1539721 | NCBI WGS metagenome assembly OCVV01 (sample SAMN02144230, study PRJEB22623) | gut metagenome | biome: sheep rumen | host: Ovis aries | place: New Zealand
TTATTATTCCAACAATAAACAATATTGTTATTGGATAAGCAAATACTCCAAAATTTAAATATATACCAAATGCTGATACATCTTGAAGTAGTATTCCTCCATAAAGCGGGATAATAGATGCTCCTACTATTTGACAAATAAATTTGTATTTAGCAGGTACTGGTTTAATATCATCAAAAATGCCTGTTACTAATATGATAAAACTTCCTATTAATATAGCGTTCATTTGAACAGAGTGTTGACCAAATAGCATGTAGCCTAGTAGAAATCCACCATATATTGCAAGACCGCCCATTCTAGGTATTGGTTTTTTATGCACTTTTCTTTCATTTGGTATATCCATTGCTCCAATAAACTCTGCTATTTTCTTTACTACTGGTATAAATAGGGCTGAGAAAGCAAATGTCGTTAAAACTATTAATAATACTTTTTTTATATCCATGATTACTACAACTCCTTAAATTTGATTACACTTTTATTATATAGCAAAAAATTATTTTTATCAATGCATATAGTTTTTATTTAAAATAAAATAGAAGTTTTTTTCTTCTATTTTAAACAACTATATAAAAATGTATTTATTTATTTTCAGATGATGATTTGATAAAAATTTCGTCTGACTCTACTTCCTTATTTTTATTTTCATCAATAGAAAGTTTATTGCTAATTTTCTTTTTTGCTTTTCTGAAATAAATTCCTACTGCTGCTCCTAATGCGATCGCTATTCCTGCGATTGCTTGGATGGCGTATGTCATAACAGATGGATCAATGTATGCTCTTACATTATGCATTAACATTATATTTAGAAAAACAAAGAAATATACAAATCCAAAAATATTTAGTAATCTATTTTTCATTTTTTTCCTCCTTTTCTTTTATCTTTTTTTGTAGTGAACTTATAATATATTTTGCCCCTTCTTCAGAACTACTACCTATGTTATATACTGATTTTTCTACTAAGTCGTTTATTTTATCGTGATATTTTTTATTATTTGATAGCATCTTTTCTACTAGTTGATTGCTTTTTCTTATATCGCTTAACTTAATTGATTCGCCAATTACATTTCTTGACCAAACATTAATTGGATTATTATTTATTTTGTCGTAATTAGGATTCATTATTTTCATAGGTGTATCAACAAACAAAACTGGCTTTTTAGTGGTATAAGCATATTCATAAGCAATTCCAGACCAATCACTAATTAATAAATCAGCATTAAAAACAGTATCATTAGAACTAAAATCTGTTTGTATTTCTACTGTATCATCATTTTTATATTCGTTTTTTAATTTTTCAAATCTTTCTTTACAGTGTCTTACTTGCTGAGGATGAGGTCTAACAATAACTTTATAATTATGTCCTTTTAATTCATCTAGTAGTTCATCTAGGCAAAGATCTACTATATTATCTTTTTGCCAAGATGGCGCTATTAGTACTGTTTTCTTTTTGATATTTTCTTTGTTAGTATTTTTACTTTTATAATCTCTAACCATTTCATCCAATAAAGAATAACCCCAATTAAATATCTTTTTATTTTTTAAATTATAATATTTTATGGTCTTTTCCATTTCTTCTCTTTGATAAATATCTGTTACATATATTGTATCAAAATTGTTCATTGACCTTTCTCGCATAGTCATATTAAGACTATCCATTCCATGAGGAATATAAATGTATTCTATATCTTTTTTTATATAGCTTCTTTTGATGTGATAATTATCTAAATCAGGCATAGTCATTACTACTATATCCGCTTCCATTTTCATCATTAAAGTAATTAGTCTTTTTTCCGCTATATAGTAGGCTTTTATTTGCTTATTCGTTTTCTCTAATTCAAATATTTTGTCATTATAATCACTTGTAATATAATGAATTGTGATATTTGTATTTTTTAGTAAGTATTCTATAATTCCTTTATAGTATTTATAAAATCCATTACTTTCTGAATAAAATACTAGATGTTTATTAACAATGGAAAAAAATCTTTTATAATCTTGTTTTTCTTTCTTCTTTTGTTCTTTTGTTTGATGGACTTTGTTTGATTCTTCCATCTCTTTTAATTCTTTTGCGGTTTTATCAAGTTCTACATAATCAACATTTTTTTTAGGATCAATAAATATATTTAGAAGAACTTGTTGTAATATCGCAAAAATATTACTAAATACCCAGTATAGAGCTACTCCTGCTGCTACAAAGCATCCCAAATATAAGGATAATCCTACAGATAAAAACATCATTCCATATTTATTAAATTTTGATTGTTCTGCCTGCAATACATTAATTGCATTTTGGGCAAGACATAATAGCAAAGCACTTATTCCTGCTATTATTGGTACTAACCATGAAATGCCTTTTTTATTTGCGGCAATCCATGTTAAATTAACACCTAGTAATTCCATATTTAATTTTTTTATTCTTTGTTTTTCATGACTACTGATTAACTCTTTATATTCATCTTCAAAATTATTATTCTTTATATCATTAAATATAACTAATTCAATTGACGATGAATCTGGCTCTAATTTTTTGTGATTATCGAGTGCAACTATAGTTAACTTATCAACTTTTTCTTTTGAAATATTAGCTATATATGTTATTGGTTTATTAATAACTTCAACCAATCCTAATAATAAAAATATTTGGACAAATAGTGGTATTAAAGATATAAATGCATTATATTTTTCTTGTTTGTATAATTTTGTTTGTTCGTCTGCTATTTTATCTTTATCACCAAAATATTTGATTTTAATTTTATTAATTTGCGGTTGCATCTTTACCATCTTTATAGAATTTTTTTGTACCCATATAGAAACTGGTAATAAGATTATCTTACTAAATAGTGTAAACAAGATAATTGCTATACCATAATTATTGCATATTTGATAGCAGAAACGCATAATTACTCCTAAAATATTTGCTAAAAACATATTATCACTTCTTTTCTAATCTAAGTCATAGACATTACCTGATTTTTTTAGTGTATTTAAATCTTTTGAATGTCCATATTGTAAAAATTCTTCCATGTGGTTATAGCCAAATACTCTATATAGCATAAATCTTCTTGGCTTTGTTGTGTCTATTCCTTCCATTACATCTTCTGCTTTGTTTCCATTTAAAAGATTATTATACATATCTTGCAGGTTATCAAATGATACCTTTTCATCTGAAACTTCTCTTTTATGGTGCTCGTCGAATCCTTTAATATACAAAATTGGATTTTGTCTTTTTAAAAGCGAGTCATCATCTATTTCCCACCAAAAGCCATGATCTGCTAGTATTATAATTGCTGAATTATCATATATATCATTTTCCTTCAAGTATTTAAGATATTTATCAATTAAAATGATTGAGCCTTCAATCTTTTCTTCATATGTACCATTTTCTTTTTTATTAAAGTTTTTATCACAGTCAAATGGATAATGTGCTCCTTCTAAATGAATGTACTTAAACTCTTTATTGTCACCCAAAGTAACATCTCTTTTTAAATAATTATCTAAAAATATTGTATCATCCCACAAGAATAGTTCATCATTAACTAATTTTCTAGTTTTTATAAAATTCATAGTTTCGATCTTCGAATATTTTTTTAAATAGAATGGTAAGTATTTAAATAAATCATATTTTAATTCTTGTTTAATGAAACTGAACAAATCAACTTTATTATTAAAGGAAAAATTTTTAATATCTTTTGCTTTTTCTGTATTATAACTTATTTCATCATTATAAATATTAATATTATAATTATAATCTCTTAAATAATCTAATAGTTTTGAATTATCCATTGCTTCATTATAGAACGATGTAAAATCCGTTTTATTTTCGCTCCAATTACCGGATAATACAAGTGGAACAGTATCCCTTGTAAAAGGATATCCTCCTACAGTATCTGGAAAATATGTAAAATCATCGAAAACATCTAAATATTTATTATCTTTTTGAACTATTTTTTCCATTGTTTCAGAATCTATTGAGTCAAGTAAAAGAATAATAAAATTTTTATCAGTTGAATAATTATTTATATAATTTGTTGTAGCGGTTACTGTATATTTTTTACTATCAGACTCTGTTTTTACAGTAAAAAAAGTTGTCGTTAATGACACTGCTAACATAGCACATATGGCTAAAGTTATATTTTTTGACCATTTTATTGTTTTTTCAAATTTATATTTTTTTATTAATAATATAGTTATTCCAAAGACAATGATTAGTAATACTGCTGATATTATACTATCGAAAGTATAATTGTTCCAATTAATTGTTTTACCATCTAATGGTGGTAGTTTTCCTGATAAATAATTGCCTTGAATATAAGTAACAAAAAACATACAAAAACCAAAAATTAGAAATGTTTCATATATCTTTTTGCGACCTTTTAATGCTCTTTTGTCAATTAGATATATAATTATATATACTATTGTTATAAACAAGAATAATATTAAAAATGTTATAAAAGAATAAGAAACTAGAATATTTAAATCAAACCAGAAATCGCTCGTATTATTTAAGTACATTACTATAGGTTCATAAATAAATAGCATAAAGCTAATAGCAAAGGAAAGAATTAATGCTGGTTTTATTATTTTTATTTTACTACTCACTTCAAACACCTCATTACTTTTTCATTATTTCTTCTATTTTAGACGTAATTATTTTATTTTCCTCTTTTGTTCTAACTGCTAGCCTTATATAATTTTCTCCCAAAAACGATTCTTTTGTTTTTAAATCCTTGATGAAAATATTATCTTCTAATAATTCAATAGCTAGTTTAGTTGAATCATAATCTTTTAACTTACACATTATAAAATTTGCTTCTGAATCGTATACTTCTAAATATGGAATTCTTCTTAAATCAGTAATAAATCTTTCTCTTTCCTCCGCAATTTTTTCACATGCTAATTTATATTCTTTACTATATAAATTAGCAATTTGTAGATAGTATTCTGCAAATGAGTTAATATTCCATATGGATATATTCTTCCTAATAGACTTCATTATTTCTGTATTGCTAGTGGCTAAAATACCCAATCTAAATCCTGGTATTCCATAGGATTTACTTATACTTTTTATAACTATTAAATTATTATATTCTTCTAAAATATCATTAGATAATAGCGTATATTTATAATTAGGATTACAGAAATCAATAAAACTTTCATCAAACACTATAATCTTATTTAATTCTTTTGCCTTATCAAGTAGATCTATTATATCATTTTTATTGATAAAAGCTCCTGTTGGATTATCTGGATTTACTATGCAAATGATATCATTGTTTTCTATTGCCAAATTTAGCGTATCTAAATCATATCTATAATTTGTTTCCTTTAAATCTATTTTATTAAATGTACAGTTTCCAAAGCATCTTACATATTCGTTAAAAACTGTAGTTGTAACTGCCATTTTACCTGATAGTACTCTTCCTAGACAATTGATAAGTTCTGCTGCACCATTTCCCACACATAAATATTCTTCGTTAACATTATCAAACATTACTGATGCATTAGTACAAATAACGTTTTGTCCCGAAGGATACTGTGTTATTAACTCTCTTGACATATAGTTTATTTTGTCTAACATTGACTTTGGTGGATAGTATGGATTAACTAAATAGCAGTAGTCTAGTAATCCTCTAAAGCGCCAGTATCCACCATATCTTTTTTGAAAGTTTTTAAGCTTTTCTTTACCTTCAGAAAACATACAACTAGAGATATCATAGTCTCTTGCATCGTCTATCTCATACCATTTTAAATTTGAAACATCTAATGCCTTTAATTTACTTCTTGATAAATGTGCAATAATTTTTAATACTAATTCGTAATATTCATTTTCTCCGTATGCTTTTATATATGCATCTAGAAATGGCACAAATTCTTTAGAACTAAACTCTTTACTAAACTTATATATATTGACTGTTTTATAGTAATTATCAATTTCACTAAAGTTAAAGTCTTTTTTCTCGATAAATTCAGAAATTGTATTGTCTGTATCACCTATTTTAATTACCGTTCCATCCATCCAATATTCATATTTAGCTACTGCTACTACATTAGAATGTTTTGAATCTACTATTTTCTTAATTATTTCATAATCATATATTAAATCTGATTCCAATAAAATAGTGTCATCTTTTAATAGTTCTTCTTTTGCCAAATATAATGAATATATATTATTTGTTTTATCGTAAATTGTATTATCTAAAAATGTAATATTCATTTTTTTAACTATTTCATTATTGCATTCAGATAAAAACTTTTTTAGATTATCTCCTTTATAGCCAACAACAATTGTAAAATCATAAATATTTGCCTGGTATAAAGCTTCGCATGCTCTCTCAATTAAAGTTTTATCACCTATTTTTAACATGCATTTTGTATTTCCAGCTGTATATTTTCCTAATCTTTTTCCCATACCAGCTGCTAACATTAATGCTCTCATTTATAACACTTCCTTTACTGCAAATTTCCTTTACAATTTATATTGTACCATAAATTAGACATTATCTGCAATATAATTACTATTTTTCTACTGGACTTTTTTACCATTAAAAAGGCCATGGTATAATTAAACCACGACTTTTATTCCTTATTTGCATAATTATATGAATCCTTTACCATATCCTCAATTCCATATATGCATGACCAACCTAGTTTATCATTGGCATAACTTGCATCAGCATAGCAAGAGGCAATATCGCCATCACGTCTTGGGCCTATTTTGTATGGCACATCAACATTATTATATTTTTTAAATGCCTCAACTAATTCTAAGACACTATAACCAGTTCCTGTACCTAAGTTAAAGTAATCTATTCCATTATTAGCCAGTACCCACTCTATCGCTTTAATATGACCTTTAGCTAAGTCAACAACATGGATATAATCTCTTACTCCTGTTCCATCTTTGGTATTGTAGTCATTTCCAAATATCATAAGTTCTTTTAATTCTCCAGTCGCCACTTTTACAATATAGGGCATAAGATTATTTGGTATTCCATTTGGAGATTCACCTATTAGTCCACTTTTATGGGCACCAATTGGATTAAAATATCTAAGTACCGCTATATTCCATGAATTATCTGAAATATATAAATCTTTTAAAATATTTTCAATCATTATTTTTGTTTCTCCATACGGATTTGTTGCATGACCTACTTCGAAAAATTCTTTTATTGGTAAACTTTTAGGAGTACCATATACTGTTGCACTAGAAGAAAATACAATATTCTTAACACTATGTTCATTCATTACTTCAAGCAAAGTAAGTGTACTATCAATATTATTTCTGTAATACATAAGCGGATTACTTACTGATTCTCCTACTGCTTTATATCCGGCGAAATGGATTACAGCATCAATTTTATTTGCAGTAAATATTTTATCTAGTAATTCTCTATCTTGGACATTTCCCTCATAAAATATTATCTTTTTATTGGTAATTTCTTCTATTTTATCAACAACGTCTTTTTTTGAATTAGATAAATTATCTATAATTATTACTTCATATCCACTTTCTAATAGTTCAACACATGTATGACTTCCTATGTAACCAGTACCACCTGTTACTAATATTTTCATATTTTTCTCCTTATATCAATTAAAAGTAGTATTAGTGATTATTTTAATTGCTTTTTACAATTTTGCTCATTTCCTTTTTCAAGTCATTATTTTCAAAATAAACTTTATGATTAGAGCTCTCATCAACAGAATAAAATTCTATAAATTGCAATCTTTGACAAGAATTATCTAAATTAGCATTTTTCTTTTCTCTAATATAAACTAATTTATTTTCTAGCAATTCATTTAATATTTTTTCTTTAAAATCACTATTAATTTTAGAAAAATCATTAATTACAAATTCTACTAAATCAATATTATTGGATTTATGCAATTTATTTTTGTTAATAACCTTCTTCCATTTTTCAATCCAATTTTGTTTATTGAAAGCAATGGCAACGTCTCTAGCGTTTTTCTTCATGTTAATTCTTTCGGAATAATTATCAACAGCATCACATATTGCTTCATATAAAGCTGTTTCATTTGGCTCTATTAAGTAGCCATTATAATGATCAATAATTAAATCGGTTAGGCCACCAATTCTAGTAGAGATAACAAGATTTCCACTAGCCATTGCTTCTAGACAAGATAAAGATGTACCTTCACTAAACATTGTTGGAATAACGCTAATATCGGTCATTTTATATACAGTATGCATTTCTTCAGGAGCTTTTGAATAGCAAAAAACTCTGCCCTTATTTCTACTAATAACTTTATCAACAGCTTTAGTGTCAAAATCAGAACCCTTACCAACAAAATGAATTTCTATGTTATCATATTTTTTTATCAATTTGTCAGTAATATTTAACATAGTATATAATCCTCTTGCACCATATAATCTTCTTGGATAAGTAATAATTATCTTATCACTAGGATTTAAATAATCATCACGAGGAGAAAATTCATTTATATCAACATAATTAGGAATAACACTAAATTTTCTAGCACCAAGATTGTAATCTAATGTTTGAAACCAATTGCAAGTATTTGTGTCAACTGAGACCAAATTATCACACATCGACGCAGAATGAATAATGCTTTGTTTTTCATATTCAAAATCAACACCTGTTCTCCAAACATTTGACTCATTATCCCAACCCACGCCATGACTAATACCAATTGATGGAGACAACCCTTCAGGATATGCTTCAAAAAAAGCTGAATACACATGCAATTGTGCTGAATTTTGTGTCTCATATTTATACTTATTGAATTTATCATCGTAATATTTTTCAGAATAATCAATCGGCCCACAGCCTGCTAATCCAATTACATTAATATTTCTATACTTTCTCATAAAAGGCACTTCAGATTCTTGATATATATCCATATTTACACCCATACTGCTAAATATTTCATTCAAATCATATAAATATCTCTCAGCGCCACCAGAGAAAAAATTATATCCATAAAAGTCATAAAAAGTTGTGCATCTTATAGAAACATAATTTTTATTTATATAATTTGAAAACAATTTTATAAAGTTTAAATAATTATTTTCAAGGTTTTTACTTGATAAATCATTAACAATTATAGCTCCCCACATATTTTTAAGATTAACTTTCTTTTTTTTAGAATAATAAATAAATGATTTATATTTAAAATAGTATTTAAAATCAAATTTGTTTATTTTATAATTATCATTAGAATTTTTATATGAATTAACGAGTAAAAAGGCCTTAACCTTATATCCATATTTATTAAAACTATTAATAAGCTCATCATTAGTTATAACAAAATTATATTGTTTTCGATTATCACAAACAATATAAATTGTTCTTCTATCAAATATAATTTTCTTTGTTTCTTCCTCCGTAGCACGTCTTATTAACGATTTTATTTTTTTGCAAAATTCTTTAACTCCTTTTCTCCTTAAACAATAGCTGATTTTATCGATTTTGTATTTTTTACTGTTTCTATAACTAGTAATATATTCATAGTCTAATTTGCTTAACATATAAACTGCCTCCACTACTTATTTTTTTTAATTTTTTTTATCATCAAATACTATCATATTAATTAATACCTACATTATATATCTTTAACTATATTTTTCAATAATAGCATCGACAATGTATTTGCTTGCATTGCCATCACCATATGGGTTAGATGCTTTACTCATTTTATCGTATTCTTCATTATCATGAAGAAGTCTTTTTGTCTCATTATATATAGTTTCTTCATCTGTTCCAACAAGTTTCAAAGTACCTGCTTTAATTCCTTCAGGTCTTTCAGTAGTATCTCGAAGTACTAAAACTGGTTTACCAAGAGATGGTGCTTCTTCTTGAATACCACCAGAATCTGTTAAGATAAGATAACTTCTATTAATGAAATTATGAAAATCAAATACTTCAAGTGGTTCTATTAATTTTACCCTATCGATTCCATCTAATATTTCACCTGCTATTTCTCTAACTATTGGGTTCATATGAATAGGATAAATAACTTTTACATCTTTATTTTCTAATACTATCCTTCTTACTGCCTTAAAGATATTTCTCATGGGCTCTCCTAAATTTTCTCTACGATGAGCTGTCAATAGTATGAATTTAGAATCTCCTAGCCAATCAAATATTTCATTTGAATAGTTTTCTTTTACTGTATATTTCATCGCATCAATAGCGGTATTTCCTGTTATATATATTTTTTCTTCAGCAATTCCTTCATTTAACAAATTATTTTCACTAACTTCCGTTGGAGCAAAAAACATATCAGTCATTCTATCGACCATTTGTCTATTCATTTCTTCAGGAAATGGTGAATACTTATTCCATGTTCTAAGTCCTGCCTCAACATGTCCTATATCAACTTGATTGTAGAATGCTGCTAGTGCACCTGCAAATGTTGTTGTAGTATCACCATGTACTAAAATAATATTTGGTTTTTCTTTTTGAATTACTTCTTCTAATCCTAATAATACCCTAGATGTTATCTCTGATAATGTCTGTCCCTTTTTCATGATGTTCAAATCATAATCCGGTTTAATATCAAATACTTCTAATACTTGATCTAACATTTCTCTATGCTGTGCTGTTACACATACAATACTTTTTATTTCTTTTCTGCTTTCTAATTCTTTAACTAGCGGGGCCATTTTAATGGCTTCAGGTCTTGTTCCAAATATACTTAATACTTTAATCATTCTTTTTACCTCTTACTTTTTTTATTTCTCTTAAAAATTCTATATTATTTTTTAAAAATCTTTTTATTCTTTTTGGCTCTTTTACTATCCTATATAACCATTCTAAATTTAAATTGATTAGTATTTGGGGACACCTTCTTTTTATTCCGCTCATTACATCGAACGAGCCACCTACCCCAATAAAAATACCTTTATCGAATTTATTTATATGTTTATATATTAATTTTTCTTGTTTGGGGATTCCCATTGCAACCATGACTATATCTGGCTCTAATTTTGCAATCTTATTAAATACTTTATCCTTATCTTCAACATAACCATTAGATATTCCTACTAAATCAATATTAGGATATTCTTTTTCTACTACTTC
>OCVV011311585.1_pt1 | contig 11066 bp, 8 predicted proteins | sample 1539721 | NCBI WGS metagenome assembly OCVV01 (sample SAMN02144230, study PRJEB22623) | gut metagenome | biome: sheep rumen | host: Ovis aries | place: New Zealand
GTAGAAAACATTAAGTCTATGCATAAAAATGGTGCAGATATAAAACTAATTTCTAAATTACTTGGAATATCTGAACAAGAAATAGAAAAAATACTAAAATCATAGAAATAAAAAAGAGGACTTAGGTCCTCTTATTTATATTAATTTAATTCATTCACTTTGCTAGCAAGTTCAGACTTATGTCTAGCCACATAATTCTTATGAACGATATGTTTTGCTTGTGCTTTGTCTAACTTCTTATAAGCAACGTTTAATGCGTTAACTGCTGCATCCTTATCTTTGTTATCAACAGCAGTATATACAGCCTTAATGGCAGTCTTTAGTGATGATTTAAATGCTTGATTGTTTTGTCTAGCTTTTTCATTTGTACGGATACGCTTAATTTGTTGTTTAATATTTGCCATGGTTTCACCTCCGTTGTTGCATGCGTCATAGATTATAGCAAAAATCGGAGTCATAATCAAGAAAAAAATAAAATATGATAATATTTTAAATAAATCTTTATGAATATAAACACTTATGATAAAATTATAATGTTAGAAATTGGAGGTTGTTATTGTGACTTTACCTAACAAATTAACAATGCTAAGAATATTATTAATACCAGTAATGATTATTATTTGGTATATTCCATTTTTTAGAGAAACTTATGTATTTGTAACTGGTGAAGGTGGATTCTTTTACGGATTAAATCTATTGATGTTATTAGAATTCATTATCTTTGCAATTGCATCTTTTACTGACTTTTTAGATGGTAAAATTGCTAGAAGTAGAAATTTAGTAACTTCATTTGGTAAATTTGCAGATCCACTTGCTGATAAAATGCTAGTATTTACTGCAATGACACTTATTATGGTAGATGCAGCAAAGGCTGGAGACTGGTATTGGAATTTAATGCCAATATGGGCATATATAATTATGCTAATAAGAGAATTTATGGTTTCTGGAATTAGAATGGTTGTTGCATCTAAAGGTACTGTAATACCAGCTGCAAAAATGGGAAAATGGAAGACAGCAACTACTATGGTTGCGTTAATAGTTTTATTCTTTGCACATACAAATATCATCGTTGCCTTCATCGGAATGGGACTTATGTATGTAGCATGCTTATTAACAATAATATCTGGAATTGAGTACTTTTTGAACAGTAAAGACGTAATTTTAGAGTCAATTTAAAAAAAATTATAAGAAATTTGAAAATTTTTTTTAAAAAATCGCAAAAAGTGACTATATAAATATATAGGAGGTGTTTTTTTAAAATGTCAGAGAACACAAAGCAAGCTGCCCTAGAAGCAGCGTTAAAACAAATTGAAAAAGAATTTGGTAAAGGCTCAGTAATGCGCCTTGGCGATGAAGTAGATCGTAAGGTTGAAGTTATTTCATCAGGCTCAATTTCTTTGGATAAGGCCCTAGGTGTAGGTGGATATCCAAAAGGAAGAATTATTGAAATTTATGGACCAGAATCTTCTGGTAAAACTACATTTGCATTACACGCTATTGCTAATGCTCAAAAGGAAGGCGGTTATGCAGCTTTTATTGATGCCGAGCATGCATTAGATCCTGTTTATGCTAAAAATTTAGGTGTAGATATTGAAAATCTAATTTTATCTCAACCAGATAGTGGTGAGCAAGCATTAGAGATTGCTGAGGCGTTAATCAAATCAGGTAGCGTAGATATTATTGTAATCGATAGTGTTGCTGCATTAGTACCTGAGGCTGAATTAAATGGCGAAATGGGTGATAACCATGTTGGTTTACATGCTAGATTAATGTCACAAGCAATGCGTAAGATGGCAGGTATGATTTCTAAAACAAATTGTGTTGCTATCTTCATTAACCAAATAAGAGAAAAGGTTGGTGTAATGTTTGGTAACCCTGAGACAACTACTGGTGGTAGAGCATTAAAGTTCTTCGCATCAGTTAGACTTGATATCAGAAAAGGAGAAGCAATCAAGGATGGTGCTAATATACTTGGTAATTTAACTAATATTAAGGTAGTTAAAAACAAGGTTGCTCCACCATTTAAAACTGCTCAAGTAGAAATTATCTTTGGACAAGGTATTTCTAAGGTTGGAGAAATAGTAGATCTAGCAACAGATGCTGATATTATTCATAAGAGTGGTGCTTGGTATAGCTACAATGGACAAAAGATTGGCCAAGGTAGAGAAAATACAAAGCAGTATTTAATTGATAATCCTGAAATTTGTGCTGAGATTGAACAAAAAGTAAAAGAATTATAATTAATAATATCGCTCATTTGTTTGGGCGATTTTTTTTATTGACATAAAATAATTATAGGACTATACTTAATACAGATAATACAGATGATACAGAAAGGACAGGTGATACTGGTGATTCTAAAAGGCAAAGATAACATCTTCGAACAAATAGTTTCTAACTATAAGAAGTTAATTGTTAGTGGAGTTATTAAAAATGGTGAATTCCTACCATCATGTAGAGAACTTGCTAAAGAATTAGGAATTAACCCTAATACTGTATCAAAGGCTTATAACGTATTAGAATCTGATGGCTTTGTTACAGCTGTTTTAAAAAAAGGAGTATATGTTTCTTATAACGAAAAAAAAGAAGATAAATCATCTGAATTAATTGAGCATTTAAAGATGCTAAAGAAAATGGGATATTCAAAAGGAGAAATAGAAGAGTCCCTAAATATTGTTTATGGAAGTGATAATTAATGATTAAAATAGAAGGCTTGTGTAAAAGCTTTGGCGAGAAGGTTGTTTTAAAAGATGTCAATTTGGAAATACCTGATGGTAAGGTAATGGGACTTGTAGGAATTAATGGTGCAGGTAAGTCGACATTACTTCGTATTTTATGTGGTGTATATAAGGCTGATAGTGGAACAATTTTTGTTGATGGAAATGAATCATATGATAATGAGGAAGTAAAAAAAGATTTTTTCTTCCTTCCAGATGAGCCATATTATGATATGAATTCAACACCAGCATCTATACTAAAATTATATGAGGCATTATATAGTGTTGATAAGGAAAAATATTATTCAAATTTAGAACATTTTAAAATCAATCCTAAAGCCAAGATTAATAAATTCTCTAAGGGCATGAAAAGACAAACATTCATATCCTTAGCTTTGGCTATTCATCCTAAATATCTAGTATTAGATGAAGCATTTGATGGATTAGATCCGCTTGCGAGATTACAGTTTAAAAGAGAGCTTGTTGATGTTATTGAGGATTATAATTCAACAATTATAATATCATCCCATTCATTAAGAGAGCTTGAAGATATTTGTGATACATTTGCTTTACTTGATAAGAACCACATTGTTTCAAGTGGTAACTTATCAGAAGCATTAGAAGAAATCCACAAATATCAAATAGCTGTTAAGGATGGTATTAATAAAGAAAACTTCCCTCGTATTTATAAATCATTTAATCAAGATGGTAGAGTAATAAAGATTACTACATCATTAAATCTAGAAGAGGTTAATGATAAGCTTAAAGAAATTGATCCTATCTTTATTGATGAATTACCAATTGATTTTGAAGAGATGTTTGAAGCAGTAGTAGAGGAAGGAGGTTATTTAGCATGAAAAACCTATTCCTATATTATTTAAAGAAAAGAATTCCAACACTTTTGATATTTGGCTTTATCACACTATTAATTACTGTAGTTATTACAGCCACAACAGTGATGGCTCATAGAGTTATTTTGCATAATGGTGGAACCTCAACATATGTATCAAGTACTCATTTGTTTTATACATCTACACTTCTTGTAATACTTGCAAGCATTATACCAATTTATGAATTCGCATTTAAAATGCGTAAGACTAGTGTTGATTTATTTTATTCTTTACCAATAAAGAAAACTAAATTATATACAACAAAATATTTAATTGGTTTATTAGAATTATTCATATTATTTACATTTAATTTTGTTTATGTATTAATATTCGCATCAATTAATATGGCTCAATATGATGTAACATTTAAATTAATATATTTCTTGCCATATTATTTTTCGATGCTTGGCTTAGGATTTTTATTATATAACTGGGTTTCCTTCTTCTTTACAAGAGGTAATACAATATTAGATGGTATTATATTAACCATACTTTCAATATTTGTTGTAACATTACTTGCATCATTTGTGTATGCTATCATATATAAAATTGAATCACCACAATATAGGGTATATACTGGTGAAGCATTTAATTTTACAGCATATAGCCTAGTTTATAATGTAACATCTATATTTGATTCTTTGGTTAAGGCAAATTATAAAGGTGAGCTAACATTACATTTAGTCTCATTTGTTGTAATGATGGTTGTATCAATTTCTTTTGTTCCATTATTCTTTATTCTAAATAATAAGAAGAAGGCAGAAGATACAGCTGATATAAATAAAGAATGGTATTTATATAAATTATTTATTCCGCTTTATATCATTTGTATCTATTCAACAATCTCAACTCACCCATTCTATATGATATTAGTGCCAATTGCAGGCTATGTTGGTTATGTAATAAATAATAGAAGCTTTTTGATTAAAAAATATGATTTAATTTTGTTAATATCATCAACACTCATAGGAGCTATAGGTGGAATATTAATGAATGTTTACATAAGCATTTAATAGAATTCTCACATTAGAATCAAATCTAGTGTGAGTTTTTTTATTATATTTGTAGTGATAGATTATTGCGCTATAAGACCATTTTTGATAGTTATTCTACCATTTTCAATATATTGGTTTTATACCTTTACAACAACATAAAATTATGTTATTATATTTGCTAGTGTAGTATAGAACTCAAATGTTTTTATATTATATATAAAAAGTGAATAATTTTTATAAAATAATGAAATGATTGTTATTGGAATTGACTAAGCTAGATATAACAATTGCACATTATTATATGACTGAATTAATATTTTAATATAACTGGTTAGATATGGAATTGAGAATTGTGGTGATTATCTAATCTTTTGTAGCTAGACTTTGCTGATATCGAAACTTTATTATTTTGCCAAGTCATATATTTTTATCCTTGCTTGCAAACGTTTTCAAAACAAGAGATAAGAAGAAATGGAGGGATTTTTAAAGATTTTCGGTATTTTTTTATGCAAAGAGGCATAAAAAATGGCAGATTATTTCATCAATGTTGAGATAAAATTTATTTTATCTATCATCATTGATTTTATAATAAGTTATTTTTAGGTTTCTGACTTCAATAGAAATCTAGCAAAATATCTTTACTATTATGAAATATAATTATAGGATAAGATATTTTGAATGAAACTAATTAAAGTCCTTAATTAGAATTCCGACTTTTAAAAAATGAAATCTAATATAATTTTTTCACAAATAACGAATAAAAAAGAGAGGAAAAAGGGATGAAAAAAAGTATATTAGGGGTATTGTTAGGTTCTGTATGTGTCTTGGGATTGGCATCATGCTTCGGGGGAAAACAAAATGGTACTACAAAACAGACAACAACACCTACAGAGACTACTGTTGTAACTCCAACAACTTCAACAGTTGCTATACCTACAACAGATGCTACAGGAACTCAGGTGACTACTGAACCTGTGGTAACAACAACTAGTGGTGGCAACACAGAAACCACAACAACTCAAGGAGAATCACCTGCAACACACACATATGTGAAGCATAATGCAAATGATGCAACATGCACTTCAGCTGGCAACATCGAATATTACACATGTGATGATGAAGGATTCGCAGGCAAATTTTTCGTAAAAGAAGGCGATGATTATATTGAAGTGACATCTATAAGTGTTAATGCTTTAGGGCATACACTTGAAGCTAAAGATGGTTTAGCAGCTGGTGAGAAGACTGCAGGCTATAAATCATATTATGAATGCTCAAGATGTCATGAATATTTTGAAGATGAAAATGGAACTACTCCAATTTCAAATTTAGCAGCTTGGAAGGCAGAAGGTGGAGATGGCTATATTGCTCCACTTACAGAGCATAAGGAATTTGAAACACCTGAAATTGAAGGTGAAGAAGATCCATCTTTTGTATCTGCTCAAGTAAAACATTTCAATCAAACAAATAGAAATGATGGTCCTTATGGACAAGAGGATGCATTCCCATCACTTTCAGTTGATGGTAAGAATCCAACAATGCTAGTTATTCCTGTTAATCTAGATAACAATAAGAAAACTGAAAAGATTTATAACGATATTAAATTAGCATTTGAAGGAACTAGCGAGGAAACTGGTTGGGAGAGTGTTAAGACTTTCTATCAAAAATCTTCATATGGTAAATTAACAATTGAATTTGAATTTACTCCTTGGTTTACACCAAGTAAGACATATACACAATATGAAAATGAGTATTATTTAGAAGATTATGAACAATATTATGGAGATGCTATCGTATTAGAAGAAGCAATTGCTTATTTTGATTCAACATATGATTTCTCTAAATATGATTTTGATAATGATGGTAAGGTTGATAACATTTGGTTAGTTTATAACTGTCCTGTTGAATATGAGGGTTCAGGCCTATATTGGGCATGGCAAACTAAGTATGAAGATGATAATGGCGATACTGATACACTTCGTGCTGATGGTAAGATTATAAGCCGCTATGGTTGGGCTGGAACTGATTTTATGGATCCAACTAAAGAATCAGATAGCTATAATAAAGAAAACATCATTGTAGATGCTCATACATTCATTCATGAATCAGGTCATATCATGGGACTTGAAGATTATTATGATTATGATGATAAGGTTGGCGTTGTTGATCGTGGCTTATTCGGTGCTGATATGATGGATTACAACGTTGGTGATCATTGCTCATTTAATAAATTATCACTTGGTTGGATTGATCCAATGGTTGTAACAGGTTCAGGCAGCAAGGAATTAACATTAAAATCATTTACAGAAACTGGAGAAGTGTTATTAATTTCAAATCATGATGTTAAAACACTTTGGGATGAATATTTCTTAGTAGAATTCTATACAAATACGGGATTAAACGCTAATGACTGCCCAATTGGAGATAAGGATAGTGTTGGTATTAGAATTATTCATGTTGATGCACGTCTAGCATATGATGAAGAAGGCAATAAGACAGAAAATGTTGATGAATACTATGCTGGTACTGGATTTTTGTATGACAATACTGGTACAGATTATCCACTTATTGAAATGCTAAGAGCAGATGATGAGGCACTTTTCTTCCCTAATATTAGCTCTGATGCTTTATTTAATGTGGGCGGCAATACATTTGGTGCTGACACGCATCAAACCTTTAAATTAAATGATGGTACATCATTATTCTTCACATTAAGTGTTAAATCAATTTCAAACGGTCAATGTACTGTTGAAATTACATTAGATTAGGAGGTAAGGCTAAAATGAAAAAGACTATAAAATATTTATTAGCATTATTGGCTGTTACATCTGTATCAGCAGTTAGCTTTACACCTCTAGGACAAAATGTCATTGCTAAAGAAATAAACCATAAAGAGGCTGCACCTGCATCATATTATTCAAGTGTAGATACATCTAGTGGTGAAAAATTAATTAAATCATTAACATCTATTATTTCTAATGGACATAAAGCTCAAGGATATGATGCTTTATTTAGATGTTATAAGACATCAGATGTAAAGCCTGGCACTAATGAAATTTGGGATATGTATTCAAATTGCAAATTTGATGTTGATAAAGATCATGGTGCTTCATATAAAAATGAAGGAGATATCTATAATAGAGAGCATACTGTTCCACAATCTTGGTTTAATAAAGCAAATCCAATGGTTTGTGATGCTCATCATATTTTCCCAACAGATGGTAAAGTAAATGGCATAAGAAGTAGCTTCTTACATGGCGAGGTTAAGCCTGGCACTGCTACTTATACATCTACAAATGGATGCCAATTAGGATCAAGTGCTTCATCACTATATTCTGGAAAGGTATTTGAGGTACCTGATGAATATAAAGGTGACTTTGCTAGAACATATTTCTATATGGCAACACGCTATAGCTCACAAGTTGGTAGCTGGGGCGGAGATGCTAACAAAGTATTTAAGGGTTCTTTCCCTTATTTAACAAATTATTCAATTGATATGTATACTAAATGGGATGCAATGGACCCAGTTAGTGAAAAAGAAATAAATCGTAATGAGGCTGTATACAAATTCCAAGGTAATCGTAATCCATTTATTGATCACCCTGAATATGTAGCAATGATTTGGCCATCTGAATACAATCAAAATGTAGAAGTAGATGAAACTAAGGTTGATGAAGTAATTGCAAAAATTAGTGCATTACCTCAAGCATCAGCTATTACATTAAATGACAAGGAAGCCATTAATGCTGCAAATAGTGCATATGCTGCATTAAATTATAAAGAAAAGCAAGCAGTAACTAATTATTCTACATTACAAGCTGCATTAAATAAGCTTGCTGAATTAGAAGCACCTGTTACACCTACACCAGGTCCTAATCCTAATCCAAACCCAGTTGATGTGGATGGTGATAAAGTTGACATTACTTTCAGTGGAGTAACAACATCATCATACGAGAAAGATAAAAGTTTTAGCATTGGTAATTATGGATTTAAGGCAAATGTTTGTTATGCTGAAAGTGGTGGTAATAACGGAACATTTGTTAGAATTGGTGCAAAAGGTAATAATGTTCCTGATTTACAATCTAAATTTGGAATTAGTGGTAAGGGTGGCTCTCTTGAAATGACATTTGATGTCAATAATTCAAAGGGCGTAACATTTACTGTTGGCGGACAAATGACAGGTTCAAAGGTTGAAAAATGGACTATTTTAGTTTCAACAGATGGTGGAAATACTTGGAGCCAAGTGGCAAATGGAACAAGCATAAGCGGCAGTGTTTCAGCAGCACTTTCTTCTACAGCAAGCTCTGCTAGATTTGCTCTAGTTATTCAAGGAAAAGTTGATGGTTCTAATGGACCTCGTCTAGATTTGACTAGTATGTCTATTATAATTGAAGGAGACAATCCTCAACCTACAATTAATCAAGAAAACGTTGATGCTGTCATTGATTTGATCGATGAACTTCCATTACTTGAAAATCTAGTATTAGCTGATGAAGATGATGTCAATGCAATAGTTGAATTATATAATGAATTATCTACAGCTGAAAAAGCATTAGTAACTAATTATTCTGATTTAACTGCTGCAGTTGCTAAAATTAATGAATTAAAAGGTACTACACCTGGACCTATCGTTGAAAATTATGCATTAACTGTAGCTGAAGCATTAAAAATTGTTAAAGGCCTAGAATCAGGTGCATCAACTTCAGAACTTTACACAGTTACTGGTATTATTTCTGGAAATGTTAGAGATTTAAACCCACAATTTGGTGATGCATCATTTGAAATGAATGATGGTACTGGTGAAAGCCTTTATGCATATGGTTTAACAGATGGTGAATCAAAAGCTAAATTTACATCTTCATCATTTAGTGCAAAAATTGGTGTTGGTAAGCAAGTAACAGTTGTTGGTAAACTATTAAAATATGTTGATAAAAAAGGCACTGTAAAATTAGAAATAACTAATGGTTATGTTGCCGATAAAGTAGTTCCAACAAAACCAGTTGAACCAACAGTTAGCCTAAAGGGCGTTAAGACTAATAAGTTATTATCAGTATCTTATGATATTTATAATAGTGTAATCAGTAACGTTAAGGTATCTACTGTTATTACATCTCATATTACAAAGAGCGAATACAACTTAAAATCAGTTGAATATGGCGTAATTTATGCTGAAAAATCTAAAGTAGAAAATGAATATAATCTAATTAAAGCTGCATATGATGTAGAAAATACAGATTATAAGTATGCAAAAGCTACAGTAACAACAGAAAATGGTGAATTTGCTGTAAAAGCCACTTTAGATTTAGATATGGATACTGAATATGTTGCTGTTGTTGTATGCATTCAAAATGATGCATTAGTATTTGCTAATCAAACAACAGTTAATGTATCAGATATGATTAGCTATTATCTAACTAATAATCTAATTTCTGATACTGAACAAGTTGCAGTATTAAACACATTACTTAATTAGTTAATATTGGAATAAGGTGTTGTTTTTACAACACTTTTTCCACATATTATAGAAATTTTTAGATTTGATAAATAATAAGGAAAAGGAGATTATTATCAAAAATGAGAAAGATTTTTAAACCGTTTTTGGCATTAGCATTATTCGCTATACTAGTGCTTTCATCTTGTTTTGGTCATTCGCACAACTTTGTTTTAGTGGAAGAAACAAAGGCGAGCTGTACACAAGATGGTGTAATTGCTCATTATAAATGTGAGTGCGGAAAATATTTCGACTTAGACCATAATGAGATTACTAACATTGTAAGTCCTAAGCTAGGACACAAATTAGAGCATCATGCTGCTAAGGATGCAACATGCACAGAAAGTGGAAATGTTGAATACTGGCATTGTGAAAGATGTGGAAAGAATTTTTCTGACCAAGCTGGTACAAAGGAAATAACAAATGTTGTTGTTGCCGCTAAGGGTCATGATTATGAATTGATTGCTACATGGGATAATAGCGGGGAATGTACATATTATCTACAATGTAAAAATAATAATACTCACAAGGTAGAAAACCTTGAGGGTGTAATTACTCATACTGATGATAATGCAACATGCACTGCAAAAGGAAGTGTTGTATATACATTAACAGTTACATATGAAGGAAAAATTTATACATCTAATTATACTTTAGAAACTGCCATGAAGGAGCATGATTGGCGTTGGGTAATTGATGTAGAGCCAACAGAGACTACTGATGGTATTAAGCATGAAGTATGTAATAACTGTGGTGAGATTAGAAATGAAGGAACAATAATTCCTCATAATCATACACATGAATTAACTCCTGTTAACGGTCAAGCTGCAACAGAGACAAAAGCAGGCTTTAAATCATACTATGAATGTGAATGTGGTAAATATTTTGAAGATGCTGAAGCAAGCGTTGAAATTGCTGATCTTGCTGCATGGAAATCTGAAGGCGGTAGAGGTTATTTAGCACCTCTTGGTGTAAC
>OCVV011317578.1_pt1 | contig 11065 bp, 9 predicted proteins | sample 1539721 | NCBI WGS metagenome assembly OCVV01 (sample SAMN02144230, study PRJEB22623) | gut metagenome | biome: sheep rumen | host: Ovis aries | place: New Zealand
CTTAAGAAATACCGCAATAAGATAATAGACAGACATCAGGCTGCGGGGGATCTGTCGGATTATGCTCCCTCCGAAGAGGTTGAAGATGAGGGCATCAAGATCGTAAGAAGCAAGAAGTTTGAGATCAAGCCCATGTATCCTGAAGATGCCTGCATGCAGATGGATCTTCTCGGACATAACTTCTTTGTTTTCATTAACGCAGAGACCGACCAGGTCAATGTTGTCTACAAGCGTAAGGGAGATACCTACGGACTCATAGAGCCTGAGGTATGATCCCGGTTTAAGGTGAGCGCAAGGTAACAGCATTCATGGATAAGGATATGAATCGGAAACGGCTCCCGTGAGGATGACTCACGGGAGTCGTTTTTCGTGTATGCGCATACATATCTACATATTGTATTTGAAAATGCTGCATTATACAAAAGTCTAAAAATTTTCTTTTGGCGTTCATTGTATTTAAACTTCCTATATGATACAATCTGAAATGGTCTGACAAAAAAATAACAATCTCAGATTCATTTCAATTTCGGAGGTAAAAAAATGGCTAAGAAGGTTGTAATCGCTGGTGCATGTCGTACCGCAATCGGAACTATGGGTGGATCACTTTCAACTACACCCGCTGCAGATCTTGGAGCAATCGTTATCAAGGAGGCTGTAAACCGCGCAGGGATCAAACCCTCCGATGTTGATCAGGTATATATGGGATGCGTAATCCAGGCAGGTCTCGGACAGAATGTTGCCCGTCAGGCATCCATCAAGGCAGGACTTCCCATCGAGGTTCCCGCTGTAACGATGAACGTTGTATGCGGATCCGGACTTAACTGTGTCAACCAGGCTGCACAGATGATCATGGCCGGAGATGCTGATGTTGTTGTAGCAGGCGGTATGGAGAACATGTCAATGGCTCCTTTCGCAATCCCTAACGGAAGATACGGATACAGAATGATGTGGCCCAGCCAGAGCCAGGGCGGACTTGTTGATACCATGGTAAAGGATGCTCTTTGGGATGCATTCAATGATTATCACATGATCACAACCGCTGATAACGTAGCAAGAGAGTGGAACCTTACAAGAGAAGAACTCGATGAGTTCGCTCTTAAGTCCCAGCAGAAGGCTTGCGCAGCTATCGAGAACGGTGCATTCAAGAAGGAGATCGTTCCTGTTGAGGTTAAGAAAAAGAAGGAAGTGATCCAGTTCGATACCGATGAAGGCCCCAGACCCGGATCCACCATCGAAGGACTTGCAAAGCTTAAGCCCCTCAATCCCGGCGGATTCGTAACTGCAGGTAATGCATCAGGAATCAACGACGGCGCTGCTGCGATGATCCTTATGACTGAGGAGAAGGCTAAGGAGCTTGGTGTTAAGCCAATGGCTACATTCGTAGCAGGCGCTCTTGCAGGCGTTCGTCCCGAGGTTATGGGTATCGGACCTGTTGCCGCAACCAGAAAGGTTATGGCTAAGGCCGGATATAAGATCGAGGACTTCGACATCATCGAGGCTAATGAGGCATTTGCAGCACAGTCCGTTGCAGTAGGTAAGGATCTCGGAATCGATGTTGAGGGGCAGCTCAATCCCAACGGCGGCGCTATCGCTCTCGGACATCCCGTTGGAGCATCAGGCGCACGTATCCTTGTAACCCTTCTCCATGAAATGGAAGCTAAGGATGCCAAGAAGGGACTTGCTACCCTTTGCATCGGCGGTGGAATGGGATGCGCTACCATCGTTGAAAGAGACTAAGAATATTCACGCGGGTCCTGACACCGAAGTCTTGACCGGTCAAACGATCGTGTCACCCGCTGAGTGATCGATTTCAGAAGGAGATATTTCATGAGCTTTGTATTATATGAAGTAACAGGCAGCGTGGCTGTCATCACCATCAACAGACCCGAGGCACTCAATGCGCTCAACTCTGCAGTTCTTGATGAGCTTAACGCAGTCATCGACGGAATCGACACTGCTGTCGTAAGAGCAGTTGTCCTTACCGGTGCAGGCGAGAAGAGCTTCGTTGCAGGAGCTGATATCGGTGAGATGAGCACCCTTACCAAGGCTGAAGGAGAAGCATTCGGTAAGAAGGGAAATGATGTATTCAGAAAGCTTGAGACTCTTCCCGTTCCCGTCATCGCTGCAGTAAACGGCTTTGCACTTGGCGGAGGATGCGAGATCTCCATGAGCTGTGATATCCGTATCTGCTCAGACAATGCAATGTTCGGTCAGCCCGAAGTAGGCCTCGGCATTACTCCCGGATTCGGCGGAACTCAGAGACTTGCAAGAACAGTCGGCGTCGGAATGGCTAAGCAGCTTATCTATACTGCAAGAAATATCAAGGCAGACGAAGCACTTCGCATCGGTCTTGTAAATGCAGTATATCCTCAGGCTGAGCTTATGGATGCAGCTATGAAGCTTGCTTCCCAGATCGCAGCAAATGCTCCCATCGCTGTAAGAAACTGCAAGAAGGCTATTAACGAAGGTCTTCAGGTCAATATCGACGACGCACTTGTCATTGAAGAGAAGCTCTTCGGTGATTGCTTCGAGTCATATGACCAGAAGGAAGGAATGGCTAATTTCCTCCGCAAGAAGGATGATCCTGCAAAGGTTAAGCAGGTAGCTTTTAAGAACGAGTAATACATTAAAGTCAGGGCAGATACACTGTCCTGACTTTTGTATCTTAATATCACGTTATTTATTGTTTTAATTTTATACATATAAGGAGGCATGTATGAAGGTAGGTGTTATCGGCGCCGGAACAATGGGCCAGGGCATCGCAAAGGCATTTGCCCAGACAGAAGGCTACACTGTTGCACTCTGCGACATCAAGCAGGAGTGGGCAGAAGGCGGAAAGGACAAGATCGTTAAGGGCTATGCCAAGCTCGTAGAAAAAGGCAAGCTCACTCAGGAGCAGGTTGACAAGATCACTGCAGCGATCACTCCCGGACTTAAGGAGGATCTTTGCGCAGACTGTGATCTTATCGTAGAAGCTGCATTTGAGGATATGAATGTTAAGCAGACTACCTTCAAGGAGCTTGATGCTATCTGCAAGGCTGATTGTATCTTCGCATCAAATACTTCATCTCTTTCCATCACCGAGATCGGAAAGGGTGTAAACCGTCCCGTAGTAGGAATGCATTTCTTCAATCCTGCTGACAGAATGAAGCTCATCGAGGTTATCGCAGGTGTTAATACTCCCGCTGAGACCGTAGATGCTATCAAGAAGATCTCCGAAGAGATCGGAAAGACTCCCGTTCAGGTCAATGAGGCAGCCGGCTTTGTTGTAAACCGTATCCTCATCCCCATGATCAACGAAGCTGCTTTCATCAAGATGGAAGGCGTTTCAAATATCGAGGGAATCGACAACGCAATGAAGCTTGGTGCTAACCATCCCATGGGACCTCTTGAGCTCGGCGATTATATCGGACTTGATATCTGCCTTGCTATCATGGATGTTCTTTACAAGGAGACCGGAGACAGCAAATACAGAGCATGCCCTCTTATCCGCAAGATGGTTCGTGGCGGAAACCTTGGCTGCAAGAGCGGCAAGGGCTTCTATATCTACAATGCAGACAGAACCAAGACTGCTGTTGATGCTCAGTAAGGGCGTTATCCCGGGCGCTCACCATCCGTGGTTCGCTTGTATCCCGGTCTAACGCTGATAACGTCGTGTTATCGGGCGTTATCCCTGGCGCTCACCATCCGTGGTTCGCTTTTGCCGGGGGCTGACGCTGATGTTGTGAAATAAGCACATTTGTGCTTTGAGAATAATTAAAACGGAGGAATTTATAAGTCATGGATTTTACTTTGAGCAAAGAACATGAAATGGCTCGTACCCTCTTCAAGGAGTTTGCTGAGAACGAAGCAAAGCCCCTTGCTCAGGAAGTTGACGAGAAGGAAATGTTCCCCAGAGAGACCGTCGACAAGATGGCTAAGTACGGATTTTTAGGAATACCTGTTCCCAAGGAGTTCGGCGGCCAGGGCTGCGACATTCTCACTTATGTTATGTGTGTTGAGGAGCTTTCAAAGGTCTGCGGAACAAGCGGAGTTATCGTATCTGCACATACCTCACTTTGTGTAGATCCTATCATGACATTCGGTACCCCCGAGCAGAAAGAGAAGTATCTCATTCCCCTTGCAAAGGGCGAGAAGCTCGGTGCATTCGGACTTACCGAGCCCGGTGCAGGAACCGATGCACAGGGACAGCAGACCAAGGCTGTTCTTGACGGAGATGAGTGGGTTCTTAACGGATCCAAGTGCTTCATCACCAATGGTAAAGAAGCTGACGTTTATGTCATTTTTGCAGTTACCGGCAAGGTTGAGAAGAAGGGACGTATCATGAAAGAGATCTCTGCGTTCATCGTAGAGAAGGGAACTCCCGGATTCACTTTCGGAACCAAGGAAAACAAGATGGGTATCCGCGGATCATCAACCTACGAGCTCATCTTCACCGATTGCCGCATTCCCAAGGCTAACCTCCTCGGACAGCAGGGCAAGGGCTTCAACATCGCAATGCACACCCTTGACGGCGGACGTATCGGAATCGCTGCTCAGGCTCTCGGAATCGCTGAGGGTGCTCTTGAGAGAACCATCGCTTATACCAAGGAGCGCAAGCAGTTTGGAAAGTCCATCTCCGCATTCCAGAACACCCAGTTCCAGCTTGCTGACATGGCTACCAAGGTAGAGGCTGCTAAGGCTCTCGTTTACAAGGCAGCTATGAAGAAGCAGGAATATGTTACCAATCCCAAGGTTTCCTACTCTGTAGAAGCAGCTATGGCTAAGCTCTATGCAGCAGAAGTTGCAATGGAAGTTACCACCAAGGCTGTTCAGCTCCACGGCGGATACGGATACATCAGAGAGTACGAAGTAGAGCGTATGATGAGAGATGCCAAGATCACCGAGATCTACGAAGGAACTTCAGAAGTTCAGCGTATGGTCATCTCCGCTAACCTTCTTAAATAACCCGCCAAAAAAATCTAGAAAGGAAGTATAAACCGTGAAAATAATAGTTTGTATAAAGCAGGTTCCGGATACAAAGGGCGGCGTTAAATTCAATCCCGACGGTACTCTGGACAGAGCAGCAATGCTCGCTATCATGAATCCCGATGACAAGGCCGGCCTCGAGGCAGCTCTTCGTCTTAAGGATCAGTACGGAGCTGAGGTCACAGTTCTTACCATGGGACTTCCCAAGGCTGCAGATGCATTAAGAGAAGCTCTTGCAATGGGCGCTGACAAGGCAGTTCTCGTAACAGACCGCGTACTCGGCGGTGCTGATACCTGGGCAACCTCCACCACCATCGCAGGTGCTATCAGAAATCTTGAGTATGATCTCATCATCACAGGTCGTCAGGCAATCGACGGAGATACCGCACAGGTTGGTCCCCAGATCGCTGAGCACCTTCAGATCCCTGTCATCTCCTATGCACAGGATCTTAAAGTTGAGGGAGACAAGGTCATCGTTCAGAGACAGTATGATGACAGATATCATGTTGTTGAAGCAAAGATGCCCTGCCTCGTAACCGCTCTTTCAGAACTTAATCCTCCCAGATATATGACTCCCGGCGGAATCTTCGATGCATGCAAGGCAGAGATCACCACTTGGGGAAGAGCAGATCTTAAGGATGTTGATGATTCCAATATCGGTCTTGCAGGATCACCCACCAAGATCGCTAAGGCTTCTGACAAGGTCCGTAAGGGTGCAGGCGAGAAGATCGTTCCCGATTCACCTTCAGACGGAGTTAAGTATATTGTCGAGAAGTTATCTGAAAAACATGTCATCTAATTAGTAGGAGGAAGACAAATGAGCTTAGAAGAATATAAAGACGTATATGTCTTTGCTCAGCAGGTTGACGGTGAGATCAGCGGAATCTCCTACGAGCTGCTCGGCAAAGCTAAGGATCTTGCAGCTGACCTCGGACAGAAGGTAGTTGCAGTCCTTCTCGGATATAATGTTAAGGGTCTCGCTGATTCTCTCGCTGAGTACGGCGCAGACAAGGTCATCGTTGTTGATGACAAAGAGCTCGAGATCTACAGGACCGAGCCCTATGCACACGGACTTGCTTCCGTTATCAATGAGTTCAAGCCTGAGATCATGCTCGTAGGCGCTACCGCTATCGGACGTGACCTCGGACCTACCGTTTCCGCAAGAGTTGCTACCGGACTTACCGCTGACTGCACACAGCTTGACATCGGTGATTTCCCTCTTGTAGCTATCCCCGGCAAGGAGTCAGAGCAGAAGCATAATCAGCTCCTCATGACCCGTCCCGCATTCGGCGGAAACACCATCGCTACCATCGCCTGCCCCAACAACAGACCTCAGATGGCTACCGTTCGTCCCGGCGTTATGCAAAAAATAGAGCCCATCAAGGGTGCTAAGGCAGAGGTTGTTGATTATAATCCCGGATTTACTCCCAATGATCGTTATGTCACCGTTAAGGAAGTTGTCAAGGCAGTTTCCGATACCGTTGACATCATGAACGCTAAGATCCTCGTATCCGGCGGACGTGGAGTCGGCAGCCCCGAGAACTTCAAGATCCTCGAGGATCTTGCTGCAGTACTCGGCGGAGAAGTTTCCTGCTCAAGAGCAGTTGTTGATTCAGGCTGGAAGCCCAAGGATCTCCAGGTAGGTCAGACCGGTAAGACCGTCAGACCTCATGTATATTTTGCAATCGGTATCTCAGGTGCCATCCAGCACGTTGCAGGTATGGAAGAGTCTGACATCATCATCGCTATCAACAAGGATGAGGATGCTCCCATCTTCGATGTTGCAGATTACGGTATCGTAGGAGATCTTAACAAGATCGTTCCCGAACTCACCGAGTCCCTTAAGAAGGCTATCGCTGAGAAATAATACCGAATGCTTCGGGAAAGCAGAATAATGATTTTGAGCCGGAAGGATTTGCCTTCCGGCTCTTTTTATATCATGCTTATTTTTGTATTTTTACAAGCCGGCTGATCTTCTGACCCTTATTATCAGTTTTCTGAGCTTCCGTGCCGTTTTGTCAGCTGTCTTATCTTCCGACTTTTTTATCAGCAGGTTTGATAATTGAATTGATTTTATGTTTTACCAAATATGCTTTTGAGAAATTAAATTTCTGTAAAAAACCCGAAAGTGCCAAAACTTTATGCTAAAATGATTTATGTATTGAACACAGCCAAACGGTCATCTGAAAAAATCACGGAGGTCAAAATGAGATACGATACAGCGATAATAGGTACCGGACCCGCAGGTCTTGAAGCAGCCATAACTCTTACCATCAGGAAGAAGAACATCATCCTCATCGGAAAAAAGAATTCAAGCACCAAGGTCAGATCAGCGGAGAAGATAGATAACTATCTCGGGATTCCCGCAGTAAGCGGAGACGATCTGGCCCGGAAGATGCTCGATCATGCGGCATCAATGGGAGTGGAGATAAGCGAAGGAAGAGTAACGCTTATTTATCCTTACGGCGAATACTTTGGCATACAGTGCGGCGAGGACATGATAGAAGCAACCACCGTGATCCTTGCAACGGGTGTTGCTCCCGCAAACACTCTTCCCGGAGAAAATGAATTCCTTGGACGTGGTGTAAGCTACTGCGCAACCTGTGACGCGGCAATGTATAAAGGCAAAAAAGCGATAGTCGTGTCATATTCCGCAGATTATGAGGAAGAGGCACTGTTTTTGAAAAAATATGCTTCTGAAGTGATCTATATTCCAATGTATGATTTCGGAGAGGGTAAGGATGCAGAAGAAATAAAGGCATCAGATTCCGGAATAACCGTTTTGAAGCAAAAGCCCGCAGAGATAAAGGGTGGATTCAAGGCGGATACCCTTGTTACCGATCAGGATACTCTAAAGGCGGACGGAATCTTTATCTTACGAGACCAGATATCCGCCGCATCTCTCGTTCCGGGACTTGAGACAGAGGGCGGAAATGTAAAATGTGGCCGTGATATGTCCACCTCTGTTCCGGGCCTTTATGCCGCAGGGGATATCGCAGGAGCTCCCTACCAGCTTATCAAGGCAGCGGGCGAAGGACTTACCGCCGCTCTTTCTGCCGTGAAATATCTGAACGAAAAAAAGTAAGATAAATATATTACATATTTATGCATGACGACCTGCGTTCGCAGGTCGTCATTTTTGCGTAACCTTACTTTTTTTTCTTTTCAAGATTCCGGAAAACAATTTCTTCGTATGAAAGTGCTTACAATTAACATTAATATGCATTAAACTTTGTGTAATTTGCACAAAAACAAACGCTTGTTTTTTAATTCTGACCGTCAAAGGTAAAAAAAATGCTTTTTCAGGTAAACTTATTCCATTCAAAGTTAATTATTCCAAACATAAAATGTAAACAGTAAAAAAGGCGAATGGCAGATGGGGGTCTGATCATGAAACGCAGTCTTACAAAGATCATCTTTTCCTGTTTTTCCATAATGTGCCTCGTGATGATGGCAGCGTGCTCCAAGACGGAGACTGAAGAGTGGGCGTACATCCACGACAGAAAGACAACGATCCTTTCTCTTTCAGATAACGGAAAAGCAGTTTTCGAAGGCGAAAAATACAGCTATACACTTGAAAACGACATCCTTACTCTTACGGACGGTGACGGAAATGCCACGAGCATGAGATTTATTCCGGACGGTGACCAAAGACTTCTCTACGAGACGGTTGTTTATGAGTACAAGGGAGAAGGACAGCCTGACGGAGTAATAGGCTACTGGCAGCAGGTTGACGGATATCTTTCCTTTGAATTCACCGAGAACGGAACCTTCAGGGAAGATTACTACTCACCGGGTTACTACTTTGTTGATGAGGAAAACGGCATAATCAAGCTCGTATATAACGATATGTATGCCGACACATATATTTATTATTCGATAGACGGGAACACCCTTACGGTTGATTATCCCTGGCCCGTTGTTCCGACAGAGAAATAAACGGGTAACTTAATTCCAGATTATTTCGGGGGGAAACTTCCGGGATATAAACATTTTTCTTTGATCATTAAAGGAGGAAATTATGAAAAGAAAACTGTTGTCACTTATCATGACAGGTGCAATGGTACTGTCACTTGCAGCTTGTGGCGGATCAACAGGTTCAGGATCCGGATCAGGCTCTTCAAGCTCAGGCTCAGGAGCTACCGGTGTTCCCGAGAACTCAGCTACTGCAGGTGAGACACTTGCTACTGTTGGCGACATCACCCTTAACATGTGGTGTATCGCAACCGAGAGCGACTCTAACCGTCACTCTTATGAAGCAGCTATCGCTGATATGCAGGCTGCTTATCCCAATGTAACCTTCAACTGGGAAGCAATTGAGAACGAAGCATACAAGACCAAGATCAAGGCTGCTGTTTCCGCAAACGACATGCCCGACATCTTCTTCACCTGGTCATGCGCATTCCTTCAGGATTTCGTAGATGCAGGCAGAGTATGGTGCCTTGACGATGCTTACCAGAATTACAAGAGCGAGCTTCCTGAGGCTATGCTCGGCAACTCCACCTACAACGGACATCACTATGGTGTTCCCCTTACCATGAACATCGTTGGCCTCTTCGCTAACATGGATCTTCTTAAGGAAGTTGGATATACCGAGATCCCCGGAACTTATGATGAGTTCATCAAGTGCTGCGACGCTCTTAAGGCTGCAAACATCATTCCTTTCGGATGTGCAGGAAAAGAGACCTGGTGTGTTACCGAGTATCTTGAGTCTGTTATCGAGAAGAGCGTTGGTGCTGATGCTCTCAACGACATCTTCCTCGGAAGAGCTACCTGGAACAACAAGGACGTTGCTGATGCAGTTGATACCTTCCAGAGCCTTGTAAACAACGGCTACTTCGATCCTAACGGAATCGCTCTTTCCAACGACGAAGTAAAGGCTAACTTCATGGATGGCAAGTATGCTTTCTACATGAACGGAACCTGGAACTGCGCTGACTTCGCAGCTAACGAAGCATTCTTCCCCAAGGTAAAGGTTGCTGAGTTCCCTGTAATCAACGCTGACAAGGCACAGCTTGGACAGCTTATCGGCGGACCTTCCGATACTCTTGCAGTTGCTGCTTCTTCAGCTCATCCTGAGGTTGCTGCTGAGTACTGCTTCGAGCTTGGAAAGCTCATCTGCCATTATGGCTATCTTGACGGATGCGGACTTCCTGCATGGACTCCTTACGGAGATACTTCTTCTGTAAACGCTCTTACTCAGGAAGTTGCAAAGATCTGCGGAAACGCTACCGGATACGTTCTCTTCGGTGATACCGCTATGAACGCTGACGATGCAAGAACCTACCTTGACTATGTAGCAATGGTTTACGGCTGCGAAGTTAACGGACAGGAATTCATCGATGGTCTTACCAACGATATCAGATAATCGTTTCTGACATTATCTAATTGTTGCGTGTATACTACGTGCGGCCTTTACGCCTTAGCAAATAACCCCCTCGCGCCAGCGGAGGCCGCACGTATATACTATATTTTCCCCGTATTAAAAGTTAATGTTATGAAGAACCGGTTCTGCAGGAAAAAGTGCTCAAACATAGCCTTAAACAGGCGCAGCGGAAATCCTTCATGACGTTTACTGTATGACTCGCCCGGGAGGCGGTTTTTTTATGAAAAAGAAGGACGTAATAAACTATATAAATGTAATCCTGTTTTTGCTGCCTGCATTGGCACTTTTTATTTTCATACTTATTGCGCCGATCATTAAATCTACCTATTACAGTCTTTTCGACTGGAACGGCATGTCTGATATGACATTTATCGGCCTCGCTAATTACAAGGAATTATTCACCAGCAAAGCCATAGGATTCTGGAAGGCACTCGGAAATGCATGCCTTCTTGCGGTTTTGTCGGTTTTCATACAGCTCCCTATTTCACTTGGATTTGCTCTTGTACTCGGAAGAGGGATCAAGGGAGAAAGACCTTTCCTTTCAATCTACTTCATGCCCGTTCTTATCTCGACTGTAGTTATCGGTCAGCTTTGGCTGAAGATCTACAATCCCGATTACGGTCTTCTTACGGTTGCTCTTCAAAAGCTTGGATTCGGAGATCTTTGCAAGCCCTGGCTGGGTGATGAGAGAACTGCTCTCATGTGCGTATT
>OCVV011289047.1_pt1 | contig 11063 bp, 6 predicted proteins | sample 1539721 | NCBI WGS metagenome assembly OCVV01 (sample SAMN02144230, study PRJEB22623) | gut metagenome | biome: sheep rumen | host: Ovis aries | place: New Zealand
GCTCGCGGGCTTCTTCGCGGCCGTGATGGCGGGCGCGGTGCTCTCGAGCTTCAACTCGGCGCTCAACTCGACCTGCACGCTCTTCTCGCTCGGCATTTACAAGAAGTTGCGCCCGCAGGCGCCGGACCTCACGTGCGTGAAGGCCGGCAAGTGGTTCGGCCTCGCCATCGCGATCGCGGCGATGACCCTCTCGCCGATGCTCGACTCCGTCGGGTCGATCTTCAAGTACCTGCAGAACATGAACGCGATCTACTTCATCCCGATCCTCGCGGTGGTGCTCATCGCGCTCGTCTCCCGCCGCGCACCCGAAGGCGCCGCGCTTTTCGGGCTCGTGGCGGGCGTCGCGCTCATCGCGGCGGGCTATTTCGTGCTGCCGCACGTCCGGGGGTGCGACGTCGTCGGAGCGATGGGCGAGTACCACTTCGTCGGCGCGTGCTTTCTGCTGCTGCTCGACGCGATGCTCCTGATCCGCCTCGTCGCGCCGCGCAAGGCACCGCACGAGTTTGCGGACGCGAAGGCCGTCTCCCTCGAACCCTGGAAGGGAGCATGGATCGCGAGCGCGGCGCTGATTCTGGTGATTCTGGGCATCTATGCGGCGTTCGCGGACTTCTCGGTCCTCCGGGACGCCGCCGGAAACTACCCGTTCGGCCGGTTCCTCGCCCGCGCCGTCCCGGCGGCGCTTCCGACCGCTGTTCTCTTCTGGCTCGACCGCCGGTTCGACCGCCGCGCGTGAGCGGACGCTGCGCGGGCCGCCCCGGACGGGTCCTCCTGGATTGCCCGGGGCGGGACTCGAACCCGCACGGCCTTGCGGCCAAGGGATTTTAAGTCCCCTGCGTCTGCCGTTTCGCCACCCGGGCGGGAGGATCGTCTACGCGAGCTTCGGCGCGCGGGCGAGGAGGCATTCCTCGGCTTCGGCGCTCCAGAGGCCCCGGTGGGCTTCGCAGATGCGGTCGAGCTCGGCGTACATGGGATCGGAGCGGCCGAGGCGGGAAAAGTCCGCGATCGGCGTCATCGGCATCTTCAGATGCGTGTAGACGAGGCGTTTTCCGCCGGGAGTCTCGTGCAGGGTCTTCGTCGCCTCCCCGGCGCTGTCGAGGCCGCCCACGTGCGTGATCATCACCTCGGGGCGGAGGACGCCGCGCGCGATCCAGTCGAGCGAATCGGCCATGTCCTTCACGTCGCCGCCGGAGGAGCCCACGCAGTGGTGCCCCATGTAGTGCACGTTGTAGAAGTTGAACGGAGCCGAGAACGCCTGGTCCATGGGGCCGGCGAAGAAGTTGAGGCAGCCGCCGAAGCCCAGGAGGTCCGAACACTGCGTGACGAGCTGCGGCACGGCCGCGAAAAGCATCACGTCGTCGTATCCGCCGCCCGTCGCCGTCGGGTTGCCGGAGCGCGTCTCCGCGTCGACGTTGACCGCCTTGAGCTCCGCCACGGGATCAGCGAGGCCTTTCGTGTTCACGAAGTGGAGCTCGACGCCGCCCACGACGCCGGAAGAGCGACCGCGGTCCGGCGCGGGAAGCCCGAAGACGCGAGCCGCGCGCGCCAGCCGGTCGTCGTCCACGTCCGTCACCACGAGCCGGCGGGGCTTCGCCTCGGGATTGCGGCAGGCGATGTCGACCGCGGCGAGGCCCATCGCGCCGCATCCGGCGAGGAGCAGCATCGTGCCGCCGTTCTCGACGCCCATGCGGTGGACGTGCGAATTGAAGGCGTTGTGGTAGCTCGTGCGGAACGCGCTCACGATGCAGCTCACGGGCTCCGCGAGGGAGCAGGCGAAGAACGGCCCGTCGCCGTCGCACGGAAGGAGGCACCCCTGCTCCAGCACGATGTCGGGGATGCGGATCGCCGTCGTGTCGCCGCCCATCGTCGTCCAGGCGTAGCCCATCGTCTCGAGCTCGCGGCCGGGGATGTTGAACGCCGGCTGCACGCTCACGCGCTGGCCGGGACGGTATTTTCCGCGCCACTTGGCGCCGACTTCGCGGACGACGCCGCAGACTTCGTGCCCGATCATGACCGGATTGCGGTCGATGTCCTTCGGCACGCGCTTGTGCGCCTTGCCGAGCGTCACCGCCTTCCAGTCGCTCATGCAGATCGTGTTCGTGACGATCTCGACCAGGACCGCGTCCTCGCCGGCGCCTTCGAGCTCGACGGATTCGAGGCGGACGTCGCCGGCCCCGTACAGCCGCAGGGAACGTGCTTTCATCGGATCCCTAGGCGTGCGTGAAGGAAGCGGACATGTCCACCGGTTCCGAAGACGCCTTCACCGTCTTGTCGCCGCGTTTCGAATTCTTGATCAGGCTCTTCAGCGTGCGCTCGAAAGCCGCGGGGTCGAGCGGGAGCTCCACCGTCTTGTCCTTGAGGGAGCTGTAGAGCATCGCGTTGGCGAGCTCGACGGACTTGATGCCCTCTTCGGCCGGAGCGATGAGCGGCGCCCCGGTGCGGACGGCGTCGACGAAGTTCTGGAGAATGCCGACGTGCTGCTTGCCGTTGCCGTCGGCCGGAATGTCGATCGTCCAGGTTTCGGGAGCGCCGAACATCTTGTCGGTCGTGCGGAGGAATTCGCCCTGGCCGACGACATTGCGCGTCCACGTGATCTTCCCGTTCTCGATGACGATCTTTCCGTTTTCGCCGCACGCTTCAAGACGGTTCGTGCCGGGAGCTTCGCCCGTCGTCGTGACGAAGACGCCGGTGGCGCCGTTGGGATACTTGAGGTACGCCGTCACGTTGTCCTCGACTTCGATGTCGTGCCACTTGCCGAGGTCGCAGAACGCGCGGACGGACGACGGCATGCCGAAGAGCCACTGCATGAGGTCGAGCTGGTGGGGGCACTGGTTCATCAGCACGCCGCCGCCCTCTCCCTTCCACGTGGCGCGCCAGCCGCCGCAGTCGTAGTAGTGCTGGGGACGGAACCAGTTGGTGATGATCCAGTTCACGCGCGTGATTTCGCCGAGCTGGCCAGAGACGATGATGTCGCGCAGCTTCACGTAGTGCGGGTCGGTGCGCTGGTTGAACATCGCGCCGAAGAGGACCTTCTTGTCCTTGTGGGCGGCGATGAGGCGCTGGCAGTCGGCCTTGTGGACGGAAATCGGCTTTTCGACGAGCGTGTGGACGCCGCAGGAGAGGGCGTCGATGCCAATCGTCGTGTGCGCGTAGTGAGGCGTTTCGATCATCACCATGTCGACCTCGCCGGAGCGGATGAGGTCGCGGCTGTCGGCAAAGCACTTGTACTTGCCCGCGAACCGCTCCATCTTCTCAGGCACGATGTCGCAGACCGCCGCGAGCCGGGCGTTGGCGATCAGGCCCTTTTCGATGTTGGCGATGTGGTTGGAACCCATGGTGCCGAGTCCGATCACTCCGATCCGGACTTCGGAAGGCGGTGTTTTTTTCATTGTTTCCGAGCGTTGCGTGGTTTTGCGAGAAGCATGTCCTTCGCGCGGTTCCGGTATTCTGCCCGTTTTCCCCGCCAATTGCAAGCGAGATCGCGCGCCACGAGGTGAGAGGAAGTCTGTCCCTTTTTTTTCTGACAAAGTTTGGCCACGCCCAGTTGGCTACACCGAGTTGACGTGCGCGACGGCGTCGGTGTGCGCCATGCGCCAGACCTTCGGAGAAACCGAGTGCCGCAGCTTGAAGCGCCGGCGGAAATACGACGGCGAGGCGTAGCCTGCGTCGTCGGAGATCTGGGCGATGGTCAGCATCGTCGTGCGCAGCAGCGTTTCGGCATGGGCGAGGCGCATCGACTCGATGGTTTCCGTCAGCGTTTCGCCGAACCGTTTCCGGTACACCCGACCGAGGTAGTCCGGATTGCACCGGATGGCGGCGGCGATCGTCGCGGTGGTGCAGCGGGAGGAGCGGAATTCGAGACGGAGCCGTCTCCGGGCGGCGGACGCCAGCACGTCGCCGCCGCGCCCCGTTTCGTCTTCCGAGGGATCGGGGGCCAGGGGCGGCCGCGCGAGTTCGCAGAAGACGAGCGCAAGAAGCCGGTTGCAGACCTCTTCGTTTCCCGGGACGCGCTGCTCGGAGAGCAGGGCGTCGCACCAGAACGCGACGGCCTCGTAGCGCACGGCCGTTCCGCTCGCCGGAAAGGCGCGCTGGCGCGCTTCGTCCGGACGCATGTGGATCCAGTAGAAGGCCAGGTCGCGCGAATACGGCCGCGTTCCGCCGTGTTCGACGCCAGCCGGCAGAAGCAGGAACCGCCCCGGCCCGAGATCGTAGGCCCGGTCTCCGACGCGGATGCCAAGCGAGCCCGCCGTGACGAAGATGAGTTCCGAGTCGGAAATCGTCCGTGTCTCGTGCTTCCCCCTTCCGGCGGAAATGAACTTGCCCATGTTGACGAACTCGAACGCGAAGGGATCCGTCCGGCTCCCGTTTTTCCGAAGTGTCTTGCGCATCGCCATCGTTTCTCCGTGGCCCCCATTCTGCGCGACCGATCGAAAAATGGCAAGACGCGACGCGCGGAAAAGTCGGAATCGTTCCGCTTTTCTGCGGTTCCCGGCTCTTGTCCCGGCGGGATTCCAAAGGTATAGTTGAAGACGTTTCGCGGCGCTTTCGCCGCACGCCCATTTCTGCCTTCCCCGATGAAATTCCGTTCCCCGAAACCCGAAGCAGTCCGTCTTTGCGATCCCGTGCTGGCCCCGCGCCAGGTGGCGAACCGCGCCGCGACGATTCCCGCCTCGCTGGATTTCTGCGAAAAGACGCACCGCATCGACGCTCTCCGCCTCGACTGGGACGAATCCCGGGATTGGAGACCGCACCACTTCTGGGACAGCGACGTGGCGAAGGTGATGGAGGGCATGGCGCGCGACCTGCGCATCCACCCCGATCCGGCGCTCGCGAGGAAACTTGACGGGCTGGTCGCCGTCGTCGCCGCCGCCCAGCGCCCGGACGGCTACCTCAACTCGTTCTACACGCTCACGGCACCGGACAAGCGCTGGTCGAACCTGCGCGACATGCACGAGCTCTACTGCGCGGGCCACCTGATCGAGGCGGCGGTCGCGCACTTCGAGGCGACCGGCTCGCGCGTCTTTCTCGACGCGGCATGCCGCTACGCCGATCTCATCGGCTCCGTTTTCGGGCGCGGCAGGGGCAAAAGGCGCGGCTATCCCGGCCACGAGGAGCTGGAACTTGCGCTCTGCCGACTGGCCACCGCGACCGGGCGGGCGAAATACCTGCGCCTCGCGAAGTATTTCATCGACGAACGCGGCCGCGCGCCCAACTACTTCGAAGCCGAGGGCAGCCCGGTCCGCCACCCTCTTTCCGACTATCAGGCCGACGCCCCGGTGCGCGAACAGGCGGACGCCCACGGGCACGCCGTGCGCTGGGCCTATCTCGCGTGCGGCATGGCCGACGTCGCCGACGCGACCGGCGACGCGGGGCTTCTCGAAGCCGCGCTGCGCATGGAGAAAAACGCCACGGAGCGCCGGATGCTCGTCACGGGGGGGATCGGCACTTCCCCGTGGGGCGACGAGCGCTTCGAGAACGACTGGCACCTGCGCAACAAGGACGCCTACGCCGAAAGCTGCGCCTCGATCGGGCTCGCGCTTCTCGAAAAGCGCCTCCACGCGATCACGGGCGACGCCCGCCACGTCGACGTCATGGAGCGCGCGATCTACAACGGCGTCCTGTCCGGCGTCTCCCTTTCCGGAGACCGGTTCTTCTACCAGAATCCGCTCGAATCCAACGCCGACTCGCGATGGCCGGCGCAGCGGCAGTCGTGGTTCGCCTGCTCGTGCTGTCCCACGAACTTCTGCCGCTTCCTGCCGCAGCTCGGAGAGCTATGCTGGGCGCTCGCGCCGGACGGAGGAGAGGTGCGCCTGCTCGTTCCCGCCGCCTTGACGCTCGACCTCGACAACGGACTGCGGCTTGTAGTCGAAGGCGATTATCCATACGACGGGAAGATAACGGTGCGGGTCGAAGGGCCTAGGGAGCCTAGGGGTCCTAGGGATTCTAGCGATCCTAGGGATCCTAGGGATTCTAGCCGTCCTAGCGCCCCCAGCCTCTTCGCGCTATCGCTGCGCATTCCAGGCTGGTGCCGCCGCTTCGCGCTCGCCGTCAACGGCCGGCGCGTCCGCGCCGCCGCGAAGGGCGGCTTTGTCTCCGTCCGCCGCGCATGGGCGCCGGGCGACGCCGTGACGCTCGAACTCGCGATGCCGGTCGAAACCATCCGCGCCCATGCGAACGTCGCGGACGACGCCGGGTGCGTCGCGCTCCAGCGCGGCCCGCTCGTCTATGCGCTGGAAAGCGTGGACAACGGACCGGGCCTGCATCGCTTTGAAATCGACGCCTCGCAGGACTTCGCGCTCGTCCAGACGCTCGGCCTCCCGCGAGGCACGATGGCGATCCGCGGGCGCGCCCTCGTCCGCGAACGCCCCGGCGACGAACTCTACTCCTCCGTCGTCCCGCGCGTCCGCCGCCGCGTCTTCACCGCGATCCCCTACGCCCTCTGGCAGAACCGCGGTCCGTCCGAAATGCGCGTCTGGATCCGCGAGACGCCGCCAACCTCCACTTCTTTCCCCGCACGGCGCGGCGGAAACAATGGCAACAACCACAACGGAGCAAATCCATGAACGAATGCAAAGCATCATGCGGCGGGGGAAATGCCCCGGCCCGTTCGCTGATCACCCCGGTCAAGATTGCAGCGGCAATTGCTGCGGCCCTACCGCTCGCGACGCACGCCACGCAAATCGCGCGCGACGCCAACGCGGAAATCATCCGTCAGCAGAGCGGACGAACCATCTACATTTATCGGCAGAGCGGATCAATCACCGTCACCGAGGCCGGAACGGTTGATATTCTCCTTGTCGGTGGCGGTGGTGGCGGCGGCGCGTCATACTCCTCCGATGACAGATTTACTGGCGGCGGAGGCGGTGGCGGCGGGGTTCTCTACTCCCAGTCGGTTGCCGTGTCGCCCGGCACATACTCCATCACGGTTGGCAACGGCGGTGCCGTTGGAGAAAACGGTGGAAACACAACGGCGTTTGACCTCACCGCCTATGGAGGCGGCGCGGGCGGAAACGGAGACAAAACCACTGGAAACCCTGGTGGAAACGGCGCAAGCGGCGGCGGCGCGGCGCACTATGAGGGGAACAACGACAACGGAAACGACATTGCCGGAGGTTCAGTTCTGTATTCGTCGCAAGGCAATCTGGGCAACGTTGGCGGTGTGTCGTCCCACCAATGGGCTCCAGGCGGTGGCGGCGGTGCCGGAAGTCCCGGCATGAGAGGCACCGGCGGCATTCCCGGCGCTGGTGGCGATGGAGTTGAAATTGCCATCATTGGGTCGGGCGACTACTACGGTGGCGGGGGAGCCGGACGACGTTCGACGAGAACGAGCCCATCTGAGGCTGCGAAAAACGTTCCCGGCGGCAATGGCGGCGGCGGAGCTCTCGAAAATGGGGTCCCTCAGGCTGGCAAAGACGGACTTGGCGGAGGCGGCGCCGGCGGTGCGGCCGGCGGCAGCGGTGTTGTGATCGTCGCGTTTACGCCATCTGCGACAGTTGTTGATCGCGGTTGGTTCGAGGGTGCGGGAGGAGACGAAGTCGTGACAAACAAGGTTTCCGGATTTTGGGAGGTCTCCCGCATCTTCCGCCGCAGCGGAACGCTCACGCTCGTTGGAAGCGGAACGGTGGACGTTCTCGCCGTAGGAGGAGGAGGTGGTGGTGGCACCATCGACGGAACTGGAACCAATCCTCGTGGTGGGGCCGGCGGGGGAGGCGGAGGTGTCGTTTACTACACAAATCTCATCATTTCTGCCGGAACCTACGCCATTGAGATCGGCGAAGGGGGAGGCGTGTCGACGAACGGTTTTCCGACGCATGGACTTGGCGTCACGGCCTTTGGCGGCGGCGCGGGAGCGGACGGTTCCTATCAAACAAACATCGATCGCAAGGGAAAGAACGGAGCAAGTGGCGGTGGTTCCACAATCTACTTCAACGCAAGTTCCAGCACCTACGGCGACGAATTTCCTGGCGGCGCCGCCGTCTATACGGCATACGGCAATCTGGGCAATGATGGCGGGGTTTGCAAACATGCGTATGCCCCTGGCGGCGGTGGCGGCGCAGGCACCTCAGGTGGAGACGGCGCGGGTGGCGTCCCTGGCGCTGGCGGTGCTGGCGTGGAGGTCGCCATAGCCGCAGTCGGCGAATACTACGGAGGCGGAGGCGCTGGCTACCGCTATACTGGCAATAAATACCAGCTTGCGAAAGGTGGTCTCGGTGGCGGCGGCAGTCTCGAATTGCAAGGCGAAGCAAGCCCCGGCGAGGACGGCAGGGGAGGCGGAGGTTGCGGCGGCCAGCGCGGCGGCAGCGGCGTGTTCGTCATCCGTTACCGCCTAAAGCCTTCCGCGACTACGATAATCATGCGATAAGCCCAAATGGGCAATCTGCGAGGCGTTAATGACATTTGTACGTCTCCTTTGCGTGGCCATTTGCGCCGGAACGACTGCCCTTGCCGCGCCGGATTTCACGGTGCGCATGGGCGCGTTCCCCGATGGCGAGACACCGGCGTTCACGCAAGGCGCGGTCGTGGAGGTTGTGGTGTCGAACGCCAGCGGGAGCGTGATTTCGGGCGAGGCGACGCTTTGCGTGGAGCGCTGGGACTGCGAGGCTGGAGGGTGGCGCTTCTGCGCGACTGCGGACGCCCAGGAGTACGTTCCTCCCGAATCTATCCCATGGCTTCCCGGCGAAGTGCGTCGCTTTTCGCTCCCCACGGCCGACTTGTCTCCAGACGGCTACATCCTCAGGGTTGTGGACAATGCCGGGAAGCCCCTGTCAACGTCTCGCAACTTCGGAATCTTCGCGGCATACAAGCCGCGCGAACTGTTCGGCATCGGCAACGGGATGGTCTGCGAATTCGGGCTTGGTCGCCGCTATTGCGGGGTCACTAACGCCATTGAAGCGCGCGACCTCACCCCCGTTGCGATTGGCAAGGGCGATGCATTTGAAGCAGCCATTGTCGGCGCGCCCCAGTCCGTGGAATGCGGCGTTGGATACCCGTCCAAATCCGGCGTTCCCTTCGTGAACACACCGGACGGCCGAAGCCTCCACCCCTACTCGCCAGCCGGGCGCGACGAATTGCTGCGCTCCGCATGCGTCTTCGGGGAAAGGGCCGCGCGGAATCCGCAATGGGCCACGGCAAAGCTACGCAACGAGATGTTCTATCTCGGGCGCGGCGCCTTCGTTCCCGACGCCTGGGCTGACGCCGACTTCAGACTCTTTCTCAAACAGCGCTACGTCGGCGATCTCGCACGTCTCAACTCGGCGTGGGGAACCGACTTCACGCATTGGGAAGAGCCAGCGCAGCCTATCTCCGCATCCGGTGGCACGGGCCAGTTCGCGAAAATCGGCGGCGAGGCACTCGACTGGATGGCTTCAATGGGGAAGTTCACGCCTGAATCCAAAGAGGCGGTTCGACGCAATCCGGCGCAGTCGATGGACTGGTTTCGCTGGCGCGCCGCGTCGGTGAACAAGTTTTATTCAGACTACATTGCGTATGCGAAGAAAGCCGCTCCAAGCGCAAACGTTCTCTACGGAAACAACTACCCGTGGCCGAACTACTTCGCCCATATCGTCTGGCCGCAGTGGCGTGCGCACGATGTCCTGCTTCTTGATCTGCAATACGTCTGCGGCTTTCCGAAGACGCTTGGCAACAACGAGGAGATGATCGACATCCTTGAAGCGGCGGAGTCCATCGGAAACCGCTTTGGCAAGCCTATCTGGGGGCGGGAGGTCTATTACCAGCCCCGTTATCCCGGCGAAGTCGCGGCGCTGCAGAACTGGGCCATGGTCGCACACGGCATGGATGTGGCGCTCGACTTCGCCTGGAAGCCATACGCAGACCGGGACCGCGAAATATTCAAGTCGGGGCCGAAATCGTGGGAAAAAACCGAATCTCCGCCCATGTGGTTTATGATTGACGTGGACGGCACACGCCTTCCCGGCTACCACGCCGCAAAGCGCTCCGCTGCCGAGGTTGCCGCATTTCACGCCAAGGTCGATGCGCGGCGTTTGCGGCGCATTCCTGGCGAAACCGCTCTCTACTGGTCGACGGAGACGTCCGTTTACATCATGTACCAGACGTTCGACCGCCCATACGCGAGTCCGTTCGCGCAGGCACGGCCTGACATCACGGCCGGGCTTCGCTACCGTGGCGCTCGCGTCGAGTTCCTCGATGACTCCATGCTTGGCGAACTCACGCCGGAGCGGTTCTCCGTGTGCGTCGTGCCGCCAGCGCCAGTCGTCACAGACGCGGCGCTTGCCAAGTTGCGGGCATACGCGGAGCGTGGCGGGCGTCTCGTTCTCTTCGAGCCGTTCAACACGCTTGATGTGAACCTGCGGCCAAAGGCCACGACTGAAGCTGGCGTTGCCGATTGGAAAGGCGACATCGTTCGCGTTGAAGATTTCCCCGGCCGCTACAACTCCTGCCCGCATGATCCGGGGTCCTACGCGGGATGGTTTGATGGCTTTGTTCGGGATGCTGGCATCCCCCGCAGCGCATGGTGGGAGAACAACGCCCCGTATGAGGCCGGCGAAGAGAATCTCAAACCGGGCGAAGGTCGTCCCGTTGTCGAGGTCGTGGTGCGCCAGCACGAAACGACGGGGCGACGCTACGTCTTTGTCCTCAACAAGGGCGGTACTGGCACTGGCCGTCTTCGTGGCCCTGTCTTCGCAAATGCGTCGCTCAGCAACGCACTCACCGGCGAACCTGCTTCTCCCGAATTCCCTCTGCCAGCATTTGGTTACCGAATCCTTGAAATTGCCAGTAAACGGGAAACAAGAGAAGATGTGCAAGTTCACGAATAGAATAGCCGTTTTCGCCGACCTGCACTATACGGTTGAGTCCGGCAGACTAAAGGGCGAAGTCCTGCGATGGGCCGTCAGGGAGGCCTCGGGGCAGTTTCGGCAAGGCCGGATACGACCTTCGTGATTAGCGGGGGCCACCCGGACAGCAAGGACTCCGAATACGCCATGAGGCGCGAGATTGACGGCGTGATAACCTGCGAATCGGTGTACGACGCAGCTCTGCGGCGCGTTCTCAAGGCGAATCCGCGCTGTCCTGTGGTGTTCGCAAGC
>OCVV011303823.1_pt1 | contig 11063 bp, 6 predicted proteins | sample 1539721 | NCBI WGS metagenome assembly OCVV01 (sample SAMN02144230, study PRJEB22623) | gut metagenome | biome: sheep rumen | host: Ovis aries | place: New Zealand
CTTTTCCTGCCTTGAACGCGGAGCAAGATAGTGCGAAGCTATGCCTCGTCAGGTCTGGACATTACGTCCAGACAGCCTCGGCTTGTTGGGAGGGGGGCTTCGCCCCTTTGCCCCACTGGGGCTATCGCCCCAGCCCCCTTTTAAAAGAACTTTTGCAACAAGCAGAGCCCGTGAGGAAACTCACGGGCTTTCGTTATGCAAAATTTTACTTAGCAGCATTGTTTATTGCAGATACAAGAGCCTTTACAGAAGATACGATAATATCGGAATCTCTGCCGACTCCCCAGAACATTTTGTCCTTGCAGCTTATACCAACGTATGAAACCGCCTCGGAGGTTGACTTTCTCTCCAGTGCGTGCTCTGTGTAAACTTCAATGTTGAAGTCAAAATCAAGTCCCTGCATGATAGCGTTTGCCACAGCGTCAAGACGGCCGTTGCCCTCTGCTGTGAAGGACTTTTTCTCTCCGTTTATAACAGCGGTCACAGCCGAGCCTATAGCCTTGTCAGACTTCTGAACGTAGTGAGCCTCTGTAATATCAACAGGCACAGTCTTGTTAAGGTACTCCTCCTTGAAGATGTGGTATACCTCATCGGGCATAAGCTCCTTATGGCTGTGGTCGGAAACGCTCTTGACCTTGTAGCCGAGCTCCTCGCTCATCTTCTTAGGCAGGTCATATCCGAACTTCTCTCTGAGGATAAATCCTATTCCGCCCTTGCCCGACTGAGAATTGATACGGATAACGTCACCGTCATACTCACGTCCTACATCGTGCGGGTCAATAGGCAGATAAGGTACAGTCCACAGATTTGACTTTCTCTCTTTTCTGAAGTTCATACCCTTTGCAATAGCGTCCTGATGTGAGCCCGAGAATGCAGCAAATACCAGCGCGCCCGAGTAAGGCTGTCTGTCATAGACCTTCATTCTTGTAACTCTCTCATAGAGCTCAATCAGTGTCGGCAGGTCGGAGAAGTCGAGCTTCGGGTCAACACCGTGAGTAAACATATTCATAGCAAGTGTTATGATATCAACGTTGCCTGTTCTCTCGCCGTTTCCAAAGCAGGTACCCTCTATCCTGTCAGCTCCTGCCAGCAGTCCGAGCTCACTGTCTGCAACTCCGCAGCCTCTGTCATTGTGCGGGTGCAGCGACACTATAACATTCTCTCTGTTATGGAGGGTCTTGCACATATACTCGATCTGCTGAGCATAAACGTGCGGCAGCGACATCTCAACTGTAACAGGCAGATTCATAATGACCTTGTTCACGGGGGTGGGCTGCCAGATGTCTATTACGGCATTGCATATATCCCTTGCAAACTCAGGCTCGGTGCCTGTAAAGCTCTCGGGCGAGTATTCAAACATTATGTTGCCCTTAGCCTGCTTCTTATACTCATTGCAGAGCTTAGCACCGTCGGTAGCAATCTTGATGATCTCTTCCTTTGACTTTCTGAACACCTGCTCTCTCTGAGCCACAGAGGTAGAGTTATAGAGGTGAACAACAGCATTCTTAGCGCCGTCGATAGCCTCAAAGGTCTTCTTAATAATGTGCTCTCTTGACTGTGTGAGCACCTGAATAGTCACATCATCGGGGATAAGGTCTTTCTCGATCAGTGTACGGCAGAACTCATACTCAGTCTCCGATGCAGCTGGGAAGCCGATCTCTATCTCCTTAAAGCCGATATCCACAAGCTTCTTGAAGAACTCCAGCTTCTCCTCCAGGCTCATCGGAATAATGAGCGCCTGATTTCCGTCTCTCAGGTCAACCGAGCACCATATAGGAGCCTTGTCGATATACTCCTTGTCAGCCCAGTCCATACATCTCTCGGGGGGCATATAATACCCTCTCTGATACTTGTCATAGTTTTTCATAAATGCTTCCTCCTCAGATAAATTTCTATCCCATAGTTAAAAGCAATCATAAGCAGATCAAAGTGACACAAAGTGACACAAACAAAAAACCCGTCTCTATCCTAAGAGACGAGCAAATCACCCGTGTTACCACTCTTGTTCATGCAAGACTTACATCTTACACCTCAGCCGCATCTATCAATGCGTATCTCTGTAACGGGAGAGCCCCGTGCAAAGCTACTTGAAAACCGTTTACCCTGCAAGCTCAAGGACGAGTTATAGCGAAGCCGTCATACTGCTTTACACCTGCCAGCAGCTCTCTGAAAATCCTGACAACGCCTTTTTTCCTGTCAAAGCCTTTCAACTATGTTAAATCAATTATACCATAGTTCTAAAATTTGTCAAGGGCTATTACCTCGGTTTAATACATTATTAACAATTAGTTCTTTAACTGCTCTTTCTATCTGATTGACAAATAATGTCTTATAGGCTATAATTATATATAGCTTATAAAAGGTGAAAGGAGTACCCTTATGATAAATGAAAGCATAAAAAAGCTTGTGACCTACGGCCTTGAAACAGGCCTTATAAACGAATCTGACAGAGTTTACTGTACAAACCGGCTGCTTGAAGCGCTCGGGCTGGATGACTATGAAGAGCCTGCGGAGAGCTTCTCGGACATTGACCTCGAAAGCACCCTGAAGGAGCTTCTGGATTTTGCCTGCGAGAAGGGCATTTGCGAGAACTCAACAGTTTACCGTGACCTTTTCGATACAAAGCTTATGGGCTTGCTCACACCGAGACCCTCAGAGGTTGACCGTGAGTTTTCGGAGCATTATAAAGAAAGCCCCGTTAAGGCAACAGACTTTTTCTATAAGCTTTCGCAGGATACAGATTATATCAGGCGCTACCGCATCAAAAAGGATATGCGCTGGATAGCTGAGACCGAGTACGGCGAGCTTGACATTACCATAAACCTTTCAAAGCCGGAGAAAGACCCTAAAGCGATAGCTGCTGCAAAAAACGCAAAGCAGACAGGCTATCCCAAGTGCCTTCTCTGCTATGAAAATGTAGGCTATGCAGGCAGGGTGAACTCACCTGCAAGGCAGAATCACCGCATTATCGGAGTAACTATAAACGGTGAGGACTGGGGCTTCCAGTATTCGCCTTACGTTTACTATAATGAGCACTGCATAGTTTTCAATAAAAAGCATACTCCAATGGTGATAGACAAGTCAGCCTTCAGAAAGCTTTTTGACTTTGTAGATCAGTTTCCGCATTATTTTCTGGGTTCAAATGCCGACCTTCCTATAGTTGGCGGCTCTATTCTTGCACACGAGCATTTTCAGGGCGGTCATTACACCTTTGCAATGGCAAAGGCGCCTGTTGAGACAAAGCTAAGCTTCAAGGGCTTTGAGAATGTAAGCGCAGGAATTGTAAAGTGGCCGATGTCCGTTATAAGGCTTAACAGCGATGATAAGGAGTCTCTGATTGACCTTGCCGATAAGATACTTACAGCATGGAGAGCATACACCGATGAAGCGGCCTTCGTTTTTGCAGAGACAGACGGCGAGCCTCACAACACTATAACACCTATCGCCAGAATGAGAGACGGCAGATTTGAGCTTGACCTTGTCCTCAGAAACAACATTACAACCGATGAATATCCTCTCGGAGTTTATCACCCTCATCAGGAGCTTCACCATATAAAGAAAGAGAATATCGGCCTTATTGAGGTTATGGGACTTGCAGTTCTGCCCTCAAGATTAAAGACAGAAATGGCTCTGCTTGCTGATGCGCTTGTGAATGGCACTGATATAAGGGCTGATGAGAAAATAAGCTCTCATGCCGACTGGGCAGACGAGCTTAAAGCTAAGTATGAATTTACCTCCGAGAACGTCCATGAGATACTCAGAAAAGAGATCGGAATAGTGTTCTCAAAGGTGCTTGAGCACGCAGGAGTTTACAAGAGAACTCCCGAGGGCAAGGAAGCCTTCCTGAGATTTGCGGACCATGTTAATAAATAAAAGCGTTCCCCTGTATTACACAGGGGAATACTATTGATACAGGAGTTGATAAAATGATAAGAGCCGCTGGTTTTATTAACGGCCAGAGTGTACGGGCTTATGAAATGCTCGGAGCACATATCAAAGGAGATAATGTTGATTTTTCAACCTACGCACCAAACGCTGTGAATGTGAAGCTATGTCTCGGGGGCAGTATGTACCCGATGGAGCGTGACCCGAACGGTGTCTGGCACACCGAGACAGCTGCCCGTGAGGGTGACATTTACCAGTTTGTAATAACAACGCAGTCAGGCGAGGAGCATTACCGTTCCGACCCCTTTGCATTCTACAGCGAGGTAAGACCTAAAAATGCTTCAATTATTTATGACCTTGAGCATTTTGAGTGGCACGATGATGAGTGGCTCTCAAAGCGCACTAAGAATTTCGACAGCCCTCTGAACATATACGAGATGCATTTCGGCTCATGGAAGATAAAGCCCGATAAGGAAGAGGACGAGCGCTTCTACACCTACGATGAAATGACAGACCTGCTTATTCCGTACATCAAGGAGATGGGCTATACTCATATTGAAGTTCTCCCACTTACAGAGCACCCCTTTGACGGCTCCTGGGGCTATCAGGTGTCCGGGTATTTTTCTGCTACCAGCCGTTACGGCGAGCCGAGGGGTCTTATGCGCTTTATTGATGCCTGCCACAGAAACGGCATAGGCATTATCCTTGACTTTGTTCCCGTGCATTTTGTCAGAGACTTTTTTGCACTCCACATTTACGACGGCGGATATGTTTATGAAAGCGACCGTGAAGAGGAACGCTACTCAGAGTGGAACACAGCAATGTTTGACTACTCAAAGGCTCATGTGCTCAGCTTTATGAAGTCGGCTATAAACTTCTGGATAGAAAAGTACCATATCGACGGCATACGCTATGATGCAGTCGCTTACCTTATATATAAGTACGGCAAAAAGGAGAATCCGATAAATGATACAGGGCTCTGGTTTCTCAAAAATACGAATTATGCAATAACCAATCTTCACCCCGATGTCATGCTTTTTGCCGAGGACTCCACCGATTATACAAAGGTTACGGCACCCGTTCAGTACGGAGGACTTGGCTTTGACTATAAGTGGAATCTGGGCTTTATGCACGATACCCTCAATTATATCAAAACACCGCCCGATCAGAGACGTGCTCATCACAACAAAATGACCTTTGCTATGAGCTATTTCTACAGCGATAATTATATCCTGCCGTACTCACATGACGAGGTAGTTCACGGAAAGTGTACTATGATAGACAAGGCATCGGGGCTGCGTGAGCAGAAGCAGGCAACTATGAAGTGTCTCTACACCTTCCAGATGACACACCCCGGGAAGAAGCTCAACTTCATGGGAAATGAACTGGGTGAGTACATCGAGTGGCGTGAGGATAAGGAGCTTGGCTGGAACCTTCTCAGCTTCCCCGAGCATGACTCTCTTCATGAGTATATAAAGGCTCTTAACCACATCTATCTCAGCGAGCCTGCACTGAGCTGTCATGACTTTAATTCAATGTCCTTCCGCTGGCTGGATCCCGATAACAGAAACCAGTCGCTCTATTCGTTTGTGAGAAATGATCTTAACGGCAGAAAGATATACTGTGTGTTCAATTTCTCTGCAAGAATGCAGGGCTGCTGTATAGCTGTCGAGGACGAGGGACAGTACTATGAGCTTCTGAATTCGGACCGTGATATTTACAGCGGCTCAAACTGCCTGAACGGCGAGCCGTGGGCGCACAATTACAGACTTGATCTCAGACTTGCACCGCTTAGCTGTGTGCTCCTTACCAAAAAGTGATTTTCAGACCTGCCGACACCTCGGCAGGTTTATTTTATTGCTATAATGTAATATATTATCCTTGAAACAATGATTTTTTTGTGATATAATTACAAATGAATTATTATCATGATACAGGGGGAAAGAATATGATCAAAGCAATAGACCTCAGCGGTGTGTGGAAGCTCTTTATGGATAAGGACTGTAAGATCACAAATCCTGTCTACAGTGATGAGATCACACTGCCGAATACCACTTCAAATGCAAGAAAGGGTGAGCTAAATCCCGAGCGCCCTGACGGCTATCTCACGGATATTTATAAGTTCGAGGGCAATGCGTGGTTTTCAAGGAGCGTTGACTTCAATGAGTGTGAGGGCAAAGCCGTAAAGCTTTTTCTTGAAAGAACAAGAATAACAGAAGTTTATGTTGACGGCAAAAGCTTCGGTGTGCAGGATAGCCTTGTAGCACCCCATATTTATGACCTGTCAGAGTTTATAGGGACAGGGGTGCATCAGCTGTCGGTAAGAGTATGCAATGTCGGCTATAAAACAGGAGGCGGTCATCTTACCTCTCAGGACACCCAGACCAACTGGAACGGCATTACAGGCAGTATTGAGCTCAGGTGCTATGCGGATAAATATCTTGAAAATGTGACAGTTGCCTCTGATGCTGAGAACAGGTGTGTTCGTATAACAGCGGAGCTTGTCGGAGCTGATGAGTGTGAGATTTCTGTCAGCGCAGAAAGCTTCAACAGTGAGATAAACCACAGACCCGATAAAAAGACCTATGAAATAAAGGGCGGTAAGCTCGACTGCATTTATGAGCTTGGTGAGGAATGTCTTCTCTGGAGCGAGCATCATCCGAATCTCTATTATCTTAGATTAGATGTTGAGGGTGATGTAAGCGAGCACATCATAGGTATCCGTGACTTTAAGCAAAAGGACGGCAAATTCACCATAAACGGAAAGCCGACTTTTCTCAGGGGCAAGCATGACGGAATGATCTTCCCGAAAACGGGCTTTGCACCTACCGACCTTGAAAGCTGGCTCAGGGTTCTGGAAATTTCAAGATCCTACGGAATAAACCATTACCGTTATCATACCTGCTGTCCGCCCGAGGCTGCATTTATTGCCGCTGATATGCTCGGAATTTATATGGAGCCTCAGCTTCCGTTCTGGGGCACGATAACAACTCCGGAGGACGAAAACCACAATCAGGAAGAGCAGGATTTCCTCGTGGAAGAGGGCTTCCGTATGCTCAGAGCGTTCGGCAATCACCCCTCATATTGTATGATGTCTCTCGGAAATGAGCTCTGGGGCTCTCAGGAGATACTGAACAGCATTCTCGGACGATATAAAGCCTTCGACAGCAGACACCTTTATACTCAGGGCTCAAACAATTTTCAGTGGTATCCCTGCGTGCTTGATAATGATGATTTCTTTGTAGGTGTCCGCCTTGCCAAGGACAGGCTTATAAGGGGCTCATACGCTATGTGTGATGCGCCTCTCGGACATATACAGACGGATAAGCCGTCAACTGAGCATGACTATGACAGCGTTATTCACCCGACAGTCAGGGCACATTCTACCGAAGCAGGTAAGGACGGCACAGTTCAGATACAGTACGGAACAACTATGAAAACAGTTAAGGCCTCGGAAGCAGATGCAGATTTTATTCCGAAGGTACCGATAGTCACCCATGAGATAGGACAGTTTGAAACCTTCCCCGACTTTGACGAGACACAGAAATATACAGGCTCGCTAAAGCCCCGCAATTTCGAGATATTCAGGCAGAGACTTGCTTCAAAGGGCTTACTGTCACTTGACAAGGATTACTTTGAGTGCTCGGGACAGCTTGCTGTTGCCTGCTATAAGGAGGAGCTTGAAGCTGTATTTCGTTCAAAGCTTCTGGCAGGCTTTCAGGTGCTTGATATTCAGGACTTCACAGGACAGGGAACTGCTTTGGTAGGCATTCTTGATGCGTTTATGGACAGCAAGGGTCTTATCACTCCCGAAAAGTGGAGAGGCTTCTGCAATGATGCTGTTTTGCTTGCAAGATTTGAGGACTATGTTCTTGAAGAGGAAAGCAGCTTCACAGCCGCAGTGCAGATATGCTCCTACAGAGACGGCTTTGACGGCGGAAAACTGAAATGGTCTCTGTCTGACAGTGAGAATCTGCTTGCTGAGGGCTCACAGGATTTTGCACTGAACGGAGAAAACTATCTTGATATTACAAATATCAGCGTTAATATCCCGAGTGTAAAGAAGATAACCTACCTTACCCTGAAGCTCAGCGTTGATGGCACGGATATAGCAAATGAGTACGAACTCACAGTTGTTCCGAGGACCGAAAATGCAGAGCTTGACGGCGTATACATCTTCAGAAGCGTTGACTCCGAAGCAGAGAAGCTTCTCGCTCAGGGCAAGACGGTGCTTATTATACCCGACCTGAAAGAAATAGAGGATAAGTCGATCGAGGGTATGTACTGTCAGGACTTCTGGTGCTACCCGATGTTCAAGACTATCTCCGATATGATGAAAAAGCCTCGCCCTGTAGGTACTATGGGACTTGTAGTCGATACAGAGCACAAGGCTCTTTCGGGCTTTGCTTCAAAGAAGTATTCAACCCCTCAGTGGTTTGAGATAGTTCACAATTCCAGAGCAGTTATCCTTGATGACAGAAAAGAGGATATAAAAGTAATCGTCAGAACTATCGACAATTTTGAGCGCAATCACAGCCTGTCGCTTCTGTATGAGTATGAAAAAAACGGAGGAAAGGTCGTAGTCTGCGCCTGCGACGTTGAAAAGCTTGCCGATTCTCCCGAGGGCAGAGCATTTGTGAAGTCAGTGTTTGATTATTGCCGTAATTGAGAATAAAACAAATTGACCCGTTAGTGATAACGGGTCTTTTTTGTACTTATTGCATAAAGGGAAAACATCATATTTGGTCGAATGAACGAAAGTTAAAAGAAAAATCTTATTAATTGTTCACAAATTCACCTTTTTGTGATATAATAAATTTGGCTAATTATATGCCTATACAGATGAACGTGAAGGAGATGATTATCGTGCAGTTTGCTCCTATTCTGAAAAGAAACTATAAGTATAAAAATATAGCGGCAGCCCTTGCGGTGTGTCTGCTCCTTGTTCTGTGGCTGACAACCTCGTGCAGCAATAAGGCTCTGGAAAGAAATAAGCCTCAGAGCACTACTAATGTAGTTGCTTCTTCCGATAAGAAGAAAAAGACTGCAGAGAAAAAAGAGCAGAAAATTACAGAAAACTATCGTTATGAGGAAATAGACAACAGGGAGCTTTCAAACGGTACTCTCGTGCTTGTAAATGATGCTCATAAGTACAGCGGAAAGCTTTCTGATTCCGATACGCTGTATTCGTATCTGTTCTCAGATAACGGCACTCAGATCATGTTTGCCAGCACAACTGTACTGGAAGCTGACAGAGCAGCTCTGACAGCCCTGCAGAAGCTTGTCGGAGAGTATTACTCCAGCACTTCCGATACATCGCTTCTCCTTTACAGCACTACCGAAAATCCTGACGGCTCATCGACAGGCATTGACGAAAGCCAGACAGGTCTTACCTTTGACTTTATGGTCTATGATGAAGCTACGGGCGGCTATGCATCTTATACAGGTGACGGAAAGAGCAGCTGGATACTTGCAAACGCAAACAAATACGGAATGATACTCAGGTATCCTGCTGACAAGACAGCAGAGACAGGTCATGAGTTTGTATCTAACCATTTCAGATATGTGGGTGTTCCTCATTCCGAGATAATGGCTGAGAACAGCCTGTGCCTTGATGAATATCTTGAATTCCTGAAAAAATATACCTTTGAGAAGCCGCTGTCATTCACAGCTTATGAGGGTGACTCGTTCGAGATCTATTATGTCGGACAGAGCAAGGACAGAACCACAAAGATCCCGATCCCTCAGAACGCTGACGGAAAAGACTATTCCTATTCAATATCAGGCAACAATTATGACGGATTTATAGTTACGGTAAACCTGTCGGGTGAGACTGAGAAGATCGAAACCAAGACCGAAACTGCTCATTTTGAACAGACAAGTGAAGCCGAAGAAGAAACTGATGTCAACAACAATGACGATCAGTATGATTACAGTGAAGATTATACTGCGGATACCGATTATACAGACGATAACGCTTATACCGATGACGGAGAACAGGAGCTCTGATTATGATAAAAGATACTGTCCGACTGAAGGTCGGTTATGAGAAAGCAGGCCTGAGCTCAGAGGGCTGTGAGCCTGTTCTTGACTGCTATGCCAATACTGTTACCGAGGAGATAGGAAGAAAGAACAGAAGGGCAGTGCTGGTGCTTCCGGGCGGCGGCTATGACTTCCTTTCGGAGCGTGAGGCAGACCCGATAGCGTTTCGCTTCCTTGGAGCAGGCTTTGCGGCTTTCGTTCTGAGATACTCGGTTTATCGGAAGAAATGGCCGACCGATCTTCTTGAGTGCGCTGCTGCTGTAAAGTATATCCGTGAGAATGCTGAAAAATATGATATTGACTCCGGCAAAATAGTTGTCTGCGGTTTTTCTGCAGGTGGTCATCTTGCAGCTTCAATCTCAAATTTCTGGAACTCGGAGCTTGTGACATCTGTTCTCGGGTGCGAGCCCGAAGACATTAAGGTGAACGGAACTATTCTCGCATATCCTGTTATAACTTCCGACCCTGCATATACGCATGAGGGCTCAATACAGAACCTTATCGGTGAAGAGCAAAGCGAAGAGATAAGGGCTCTTGTAAGCATGGAGGAACGTGTCAGTGAGAACACTCCTCAGACCTTTATCTGGCATTGTGCCGATGACGGGCTTGTGAATGTTATGAACAGCCTGCGGTATATGTGTGCTCTGTCAGAGCATAAAATACCGTTTGAATCTCATATCTATGAGTGGGGCGGTCATGGTCTTGCAAATGCAGATGAAACCACTTCAACCAATGAATGGCACATTCAGCCTGTAGCTGCACAGTGGATGCCTGCTGCAATTGAATGGATAAAAAGATTATAATTATTATAATTATAGAAGGCAGGTTTATTCCTGCCTTCTGCTTGTTGCAAAAGTTCTTTTAATGTGGTCTGGGGCGACAGCCCCAGTGGGGCAAATTGGGCGAAGCCCCTTCCTCTTCCAACAAGCCAAGGCTGTCTGGACGTAATGTCCAGACCTGACGAGGCCTAGCTTCGCACTATCTATCTCCGCGGTGCTCGCCGCACGGCTAATACGCGACGTAATTTTGCTTAAAGCTTTTCTTGACTTGAACGCGGAAATAGTTAGTGCAGAATTAATATAGCTTTTTAGCCTGCACTATTTCGCTCCGCGGTGCTCGCCGCACGGCTAATACGC
>OCVV011359279.1_pt1 | contig 11063 bp, 8 predicted proteins | sample 1539721 | NCBI WGS metagenome assembly OCVV01 (sample SAMN02144230, study PRJEB22623) | gut metagenome | biome: sheep rumen | host: Ovis aries | place: New Zealand
ATCTTCACATCCTTGGGATCCTTGTCCTTTGAGCAGGAGGCCAGCAGTGCCGCCGCTGCGGCGAGTGCAGCAATAAATCTAATCTTTGTCATAGAGCAAAAATTTTAAATACACTTATTCAACCTGTCAAAGGTAAGATTTAAGCAAGAATAATACAATACCAATTAATGGTTATTTGAACTTGGCATCCACGAGAGAGCACTCCTGCTTTTCAGCGCCGGCATCGGCACCATCATCTACTTCGGGAACATCCTCCTCTTTTGGAAAACCGACGAGAGCGAAATCCGCACCACCTCCCTCGAAGGCGTGCCCGGCTGGACCTACCAGTAGCGCTTCCGACGGCTGGGCCATGTTGTGGATTTCACGGCAGGGCCTGCCGGTGGCCGCTTCCGTGGCGGGACCGGCCACCGGCCTCCGACGGTTGGACCGACCGGTGGCGTTCGTAGATTTGACCGACCAGTGGCGCATTAAGAATTGGGGAGACGTGCCACGATTTGGACTGCCTCCCCCAAAAAGGGCCCAAAATTAGGGAGACGTGCCATTATCTGGCACGTCTCCCCAATCAAAACAATCCAGGTTCGTGGAAGGAGAAAAAGTTCTATTTGGTGGGCGAAACGACAGCGGTGAAGACCGGGGAGTAGGCGGTGACGGAGGCGACGTAGGCGTTGCGGCCCTTGCCTGCGATTTTGGCGGAGGAGCCTTTCACCACTCCGTACACGGACAGACGGGGAAATACGGCCTGTTTGTTCTTCACCTTATCCGGAACGCTCAATTCCAGAACCGCATCGGTCTCGCCTTCGGGCACCACCACGGCCTCGGCCTTCACGTAGTGTTCGGAGGACTTCACCATCAGGGTGACCTGTGAGTTGAATCCGGGGTCGCGGTCCAGGCGAACTTTCACCGGGACCTTGCCGCCGCGGCGGAGCCGCAGGACACCGTTCCAATCCGGCACGACCTGCACGCGGAAGGGTTGCTTTGCACCGACCTCAACGCGGAATTCGCTCATCGGCATGAGGTGGGTGTAGTAGAAGGCCTGCATCATCGATTCCACCGGCACGGCCTCGCGGGTAACGGAGGTGGAAGTGCCGGTGACGCGCGGCAGGAGGGTAGCGGGCTCGGCGCCGGCCGGGGCGGTGACGGAGACAAGCGTCTTCCTGCGATTCTTATCAATCTTGTTGCCCGACAGTTTAAAACCGGCGGGAAGGCCATCCACTGCGATATCCACTTCACCGTGGAAACTCTGCTTCGGAGTCATTATGACGGAGAACACGGCGGTGCCTCCCGCAGGGATGGAGATGGTGGCCGGCTCGATGCGCAGCGAGAAATCGGGCTCCGCGGCCGCCCAGCGAAGGCGGTATGCGTATTCATCGCCTGCATGGGCCTGGGACTCGACCAGACGCAAATAGTAGCGGCCCGGATTTAAGCGGACCGTCAGTTCCGGATCGGCAAAATGCGTTGCAAGGTATTCGTCCGAATCCTCGAAGTCATCCACATCCTTCACAATGCCCAAATTCCAATCATACAGAGTCAAACGGACATCCGTCGGAGCGCCGAGACGCCGTGCAAGGACACTGAAATGCATCGGTTTGGAATCGGTCACCTCAACTGAATACCAGTGCTGTTCCAGCGGAGCGCTGAAAACCCTTTCGCAGGTTTCACCCGAAGGCAGGGCCCAGGCGCCTTCACGGCTGTTCCCGTCCGAAGCTCCCTTGCCGGGCTTGAACTGAGCAGACGGATCGGAATAGAACCACATCGTATTCGAATGCAGTCCGTCCTTGCTCTCCATACTGACCGGCACACGGCCCTCGGAGCGAGTTTTAAGCACCAGACTCGAAGACTTGAGATTGTATCCCTTCAGGCTTATCTTGTTCTTTGCGCCGACCGCTCCGCCGAGAGGCGAAACGGAAGTGATGAAGGGCAGTTCACCCACATCGATCCTGTAGACGAAATCCTCCCTTCCGCGGTAGAGCGCATCGTTGATCTCGACTTCGTAATCGCCCGTGGCCGGCACCTTGAAAAACAGCACAGGATCCACGTTCCAACGGTAGTCGTCGCTGAAAGCCACCTCGGCACCGTCCGGCCCGTAAAGCCGGATTATCGGCTGGAACCATCCAGGAACGGCATCCGCCATATACGGCACGAACACCCTTCCTTTCACCTGGAGCACCAGGTCCGCCCCCTTTGGTGCACGGAAACGGAAACGGTCTTTGTCGCTGCGCAGGACCTGGCCGTTGAAAGTAACCGGAAGGCTGCCCGAAACTGCGGAAAGTTCCGCGGCTCCGTCCTCGAACACATCCGGCAGCTCGCCAATCTCGAAATACAGCCTGTTGGTGGTACCGTCCGGCATCAGCAGCCTCAGATCGCGAAAGCCCAGCTCCGCATCCTTGCTCACGCTGAGGCGGAATCGTACCTGGTCCGCCAGTTGCAGATTGTCCTCTTCACCGATATCCTTGTTCTTCCTGCCTCTTTTCTTCGCCTTGGCTTCTGAGGGGATCATCTCGCCGCTCACCCCTTCTCCGCTCACTATTATCCCCTTCGCCTTGGAGAGATTCTGTCCGCCGACTGTCACTTCCACAGTGGTACCACGCTGCGCGCCGGCAGGATAGACATAACCTATATTGCCCTTCTGGGCATTTGCGGAAAGGCAGCATGCAAGCGCCAGTGCCGCTATAAATATCTTCCTTTCCATACTAATTCAGATTCATGATTTCTGTCAGCATTCCATTGCTCTGGCCTTCCTTTCCGTAGGACGGCAACATGGGGATAGGGCCAAGTACAGGGTGCTCGACGGTGCCCAGAGGGTCGATGCCCATAAGGGTATAGACGCTTGCCCAGAGGTCGGCGGGATAGACCTTGCGGTCGATGACCTGCTCCCCTTTGGCATCGGTGGCGCCCACGACACGGCCTCCCTGGAAGCCGCCTCCGGCGACGATGTAGGAAAATGCAGCCCCGTAGTGTCCGCGTCCGCCGTTCCATGGCGGTCCGAAGCCGATGAGCGGAGTGCGGCCGAACTCACCGCCCACCACGATGATGGTGCTTTCCAGAAGCCCGCGGGACTCGAGGTCGAGAATCAGGGAAGAAACGCCGGCATCCAGTTCGTCCAGACGCTGGTCCATACGTTTGAAATGTTCCTTGTGGGTATCCCAGCCGCGGAAACGGACCATCGTCACCAGCACTCCCTGCTCGACGAGTTTGCGTGCGACAAGGCAGGACTGGCCGAAGTTGTTCATCCCGTAGGCCTGGCGGATGGAATCCGGTTCGGACGCAAGGTCAAAGCACTTCCGGGCATCGCCCAGCATCAGTTCGAAACCCTGCTCGCGGTATGCCGCCGCCTTTCGGACCTCCTCGCCCTGCTGCACCTGCTTTCCGAGGGAAGAGAGTTCCTTGAGAAGACTGCGTCTCGCATCCATCAGCTCGTCGGACATATTGTGGTCCACTATCCCGCTTACGTCGAACCACTTGGCATCCGGCTTGCCGCCGGTGTCGTAGGGCTTGTACATCGAATTCAGGAAACCGGCCTCATTGAACCGGGTGGAAGCCTCGGTCACGCAGATGTAGGGGAACAGCGGGTTGTCGTATTCCGCGCGCTTCTTGTACGCGATCATGGCCCCGTAGGAAGGATAGACTATGTCCTTGCCGGTCATATCGCCGGTGAGCATACGGTAGTGGCCGGTTTCGTGGGCGTTGGTTCCATCGCACATTCCGCGCAGGATGGCGTAACGGTCCGCTATCGCCGCAAGTTTCACCAGCCTTTCCCCAATGAAAACACCGGGTATGCAGGTCTCGATGGGCGTTTTGTATTTGCCGGTATAACTGTAACCAGCTTCGGGTTTGGGGTCGAAGGTGTCGGTCTGGGAAGATCCTCCGTCCAGATAGATATAGACCACGGCCTTGGCCTTCTGTGCCTGAGCCGCTACTGCGAGCAGCGTCAATGCCAATATTGCAACAAAACGTTTCATATCAGTTCAGGAAGAGGAATTCATCGGTGTTCAAAAGTGCCCAGACAAGGGATTCGGCGGCAGTGCGGAAGCCGATTCCCTTCGTGGCTGCGGAAGCAGTCCAGGCAGCAACGGCATCCTGCTCGGCAGATGTGGCGGGGCGGGTGAGCACCCGCAGGTAGATGTCGCGGGCCATTGCCCTGGCGTCGCCGTGCCAGCCGGCAGCATCCAGCCAGGGGCTCTTGCGAAGTTTGGACTGTATATCGGTAGAGTTGAGCAGATAGAGTATCTGCTTGGAATTCACTGAGTTGTCCCGCCCGCTTTCCAAAGGAACGTCGCGGGAAGGACGACCGAAAATGTCGAGTTGCGGCGTAGTTATGGTTCCGTCGCAGACCTCAACGGCCCGGGTACCCGCAGGGAAGTTGGTGAATGGTTCCGGAGCACGGCTGGAATAACAGTCCGGCACCCCGGTGATGTCGCAGATGGCATCGCAGATCTGCTCTGCCGTGAGACGGCTCTGGATATAATGGGAGAAGAGTCCGTCCCCGCAGGGCTGGGAATAGACTGTGCTGCGGGCGAAAGCGTCCGAAAGCAGGATCTCGCGCGCCAGGGCGCGGACGTCGAAGCCGGAGGCGATGAAACTGTCCGTAAGATAATCCAGCAGTTCAGGGTTCGAGGCCTGCGCACCTCCCCCGAGGTCGTCCACCGGGTCGATGATGCCGCGGCCCATCAGCCAGAACCAGAAGCGGTTGGCGAAAGCGCGGGCGAAATCGCGGTTCTCCTTCGAGCAAAGCCAGTTCACGAACGGTCCGCGGAAGTCGGTGCCCTCCCTGAGGGTAACAGACTTGTCACCAAGCCTTATAGCCCCCGCCGGAGGCAGCACGTCCGCATCCAGGCAGAGGATTTCCTCCTTCCACTCCTTGGTGCTCTTGAACTTTATCTGGCTGAAAAAAGGCTCCCACTCCGCCGGCGCCTGCCTCAGGCCGAGGAACAGAAGAGCTGCGTCGGAGGCGAACTTGCGTGTGCTCCTGTCGGACCCTGCACGGTAGAAATTCGTCTGCGGCACCCTGAAATTGCTGCCCGTACCAGAAAGCAGTTCACGCACAAAACGGTCGTAAGGAGTGTTCGCACGGAACTCTTCCAGCAGCCATTTGTTGAAAGCCTGCACCGCATTCGGCCACATGCAACTGGGAAATTCGGACTTGATGCGAAGCAGGTCTCCCCACTTCAGCACCAGATGCTGCGAAAAGCCGTCGCTTGCAAGAAGACTGTCCACCAGGGCTGCCCGGTCCGGATTCTTAAGAAAAGACCTGGTCTGTGCCTCCGTCGGGATACGGTCGGTCACAACCAGGTAGTAGCGTCGGACAAGCAGGGCAGGGTCCGTCGGCGCGGAGGGAGTTATCCCCTCCTTTGCAAGCCGGTCGGCGATGCACTTGTCTATCCCACCCGCAAATGCCGTCTGGCATAGCAGGAGCAAAAAAGGAATGATAAAGCGCTTCATAATACTCTCATTTGACGACTGTTTTCGGCTATGGTTTAATTAGTTTTGCGTAGATTTGTGACGAATATAATAAGATTATATGAGAAAGTATATCATCCTTATCGCCGCGATTGCGCTGAGCCTCGGTGCAGCGGCCCAGACCAAGAGCTGGAAGAAGGTCGAGGCGGCATCGCTCAACCTCTGTGGAAAGGCATTCGAAACCCCCAATCCATATCATCGCATAGACACCTGCGTTTACAAGGGATTCACCGTCAGGGAGAACGAGCAGTGCCGCGTGCCTGCCGGACTCACCGTGCTTTTCAAGACCGATGCGAAGGAGATCGGCGTCAGCGTTGAATTCATCTGGGCCCGCCGCGACGCCTACTGCTCCTACCGTGGCTTCGACCTTTATATCAAGAAGGACGGCAAGTGGCTCTGGGCCGGATGCGGCACCTTCGACCGCGACCACAAGGACCCCGCCCAGGTCAGGACTCTGGTCAAGGACATGGCTCCCGGCGAAAAGGAATGCCTGCTGTATCTTCCCCTGTATTCAGAACTCAAATCCTGCCAGGTCTGCGTGCCGGAAGGGTGCAGCCTGGAGAGCCTTGAATCCCCTTTCAGGCATAAGGTCGTCTTCCATGGCAGCAGTTTCACGCATGGCATAAGCACCACCCGCGCCGGAATGAGCTACCCGATGCAGTTTATGCGCCGCACCGGCCTGCAGGTGATCCCGATGGGATTCAGCGGCAATTGCAAGATGCAGCCGTATTTTGCCGATGTGATAGAAGATATCGAGGCCGACGCCTATGTATTCGACCCCTTCTCCAACCCCAACATCCCCATGATCCGCGAGCGCCTGCTGCCCTTCATCGACCGTATGGTAAAGGCGCATCCCGGCAAGCCGATAATAATCCAGCGCACGATCTACTGGGAGAGGGAGAATTTCAATACTGCTGCGCAGAAGGAGTTTGGAGGCAGGAGGGAGCTTTCAGACAGCCTGATGAAGATTGCCTGCAAGAAATACAAGGACGTGTATTATATAAAACCCGATGCCGCACTGCACAACGGCGAGTCTTCCACCGCGGACGGCGTGCATCCCAACGACAACGGTTACTCGCTTTGGGAGGCTTCCATCGAGAAACCCATCCTGAAAATCCTTAAAAAGTACGGAATCAAATAGGGATAATCACAAAAACAAGCGCATCCCAGAGGGCGTGGCTGATTATCAGGGCCGGTAGCAACCTGTGGTTGAGCCGATAGATGAGGCCCCACACGGCCCCCGCCACCATAGCGGCCATCACAAGCATGAAATTGAAAGACCAGATATGCACAAGAGCATAAACGGCAACGGTGATCAGCAGGGCGGCATCGGCAGCCCTTTTGCCCGGCAGGATGGCGGACAGCGCCCTCTGCACATAGCCGCGCCAGAATAGTTCCTCGGCAGGGCCGATCAAAAACAGAAGCAGCAGCGCGATTCCCCAGCCGGGAAGTCCGGTTTTCATGGCATACACTGCATCCACCTCAGCCCTGGCAAAGCCGAAGAGCATGGCCGACAGTTTGTCGCCGATCCAGAAAACGCCCCAGAGGGCAAAAGCGATGGCAACTCCCGCAAATATCTGCAGCAGAGGCTTTTCCACTTTCAGCAAGGCCTTGCGGTCCGTGGTGAAGGCAAGGCAGAGACTGCTCAGCACGATGGCGGCGCAGGACATCAGCAGCCAGAAATTAGGCCGGCCCTGCGTCCACGGACTGAACATATAGAACCAGAAAGCGGCGGCCACCAGCACGGCGGCAAGAAGTCTGCGCAGTTCCCGCATTATAGCCAGAATGAGATCAGCAAGCCGATGGAAAGCAGCAGCGAAAACTGAAGCTGCAGCTGGGAAGACTGGAAATCCAGCCCCTTCATAGCCTCACGGCCGACCTTAGGGTAAGAGGCAGCCTGTTTGAAGTTCTTCCAGGCCTTGGGGGCGGCAAGCAGGCAGACAAGCGAAAACAGCGGCAGCCAGCCGGCGATCACGGACACGATCACGCAGATGAAAGGCAGAAGCATATAGCAGCAGTAGAGCACTGCGGAAGCCTTTTCCCCTATCAGCATCGCAAAAGTCCTGATACCTGCGCCACCGTCGGTGGGAATATCCAGGGTATTGTTGGCGTGCAGCACGGACACGGTGATTATGCCGATGGGCACGGACAGCACCAGGGCGTCGAAATGCCATTCTCCGCTTACTGCATAGGTAAGGCCGATGACGGTGAGCACGCCGAAAATGATGAAAATATCGGCATCGCCGAGGGCGTGATATTTAAAGAAGGAGTACAGCGCGGTAAGCGCGACTGCGATGACACCCACAATCAGCACTCCCTTTCCGCAGAGAGCGACCAGGGCGAGGCCGTCGATGATTCCGAGCACGAAGAGGATGATGCTGAACACCAGATACTCCTTGGGCTGGAAATGACCGAATACGAGATTCGGCACCGCGTAAGCGTCTTTGTTGTCAACTCTGCTGCGGTAGTCGAACCAGTCGCTGAGCACGTTTCCTGCGGCGTGCAGCAGCACCACTCCAAGCAGCGAAAGGCAGAGAATCCCCCACGGAAGCACCCCGCAGGGTACCAGACCCTTGGCAAAAAGATATGCAAACGCAACGATCAGCGGCATGGTGGATACCGAGAAAGACCAATAACGCGTGACCGCAAACCACTCCTTAAAACTGTGTTTCCCCATATTTTTTTTGTCAGTGCGAATTTAGCACTTTTTTATCAGAGATTGACCGATATTTCAAGCCCTCCTTCCGGCCGCTGGCTCATCTGCATGGTGGCGCCCAGTTTGTCCAGCAGTTCACGCGTCACCACGAGGCCGAGACCGTGGCCCCAGTGCGGGTTGCCCTCTTGCAGACCCGGACCTTCATCGGATATCGTAATCTGCTTTTCACGGGCGCGCAGCAGCACTTTTCCCCCTTCGGGGCTTGCTTTCACCGCATTGTCCAACAGGTTCCTGAGGCAGGTAAGAAGCATATTGCGGTCTGTTCGCACGCTGAGCCCGGAGGGTATGTCCACGACTATTATTCCACCATTCCGGATGGGGGCGATGGCTTCCGCGGCAAGGGCCGCCAGATTCTCTTCCCGCATCACCGGCTCCAGCATTCCCTTTTGGTTCAGGGACCACAGGAGGAGGTTTTCCAGCAGGGTGGATGTATTTTCGGCAGACTGCGCCAACTGCTCCAGCCCCTCTTTCAACTGCTCGCGCGGCAGCGTATCCACGCACTCCAGCAGTTGGCTGGAAAGCATCCTGTTTCCGTAAACAGGGTTGCGGAGGTCGTGCGAGATAATCGAGAACAGACGGTTTCGCATCTCCACTTCCTTTTCCAGCAGCCGGCGTTCCCTCAGGCGCAGAAGGATCCAGGCAAAGGACGCCAGGATCAGGAGATACAACAGCAGGAAGGGCCAGCGCAGCCATATCGGCATAGGGATTCTGACTGTCTTTTGAGTAGTCTGCCCATACTCCCATCGCCCGAATATATCGGAACTCTGTTCCTCGAGTTTATAGCGCGCGGGGGCGATGTTTTCCGGAAATCCGGAGAAGCGGCCATCCGTCCACAGCCCGCCGTTCAGGCGATAGCGGTGCCGGATCAGCCTTGCCAGGGGAAGGTTCCCCTCCGTCTTTATGGAAAGCAGGCTGTCCGGATGGAAAGATGCGGCTCCTGCAGAGCCTCCGAAGGCAAGGCGCCCGCCGGCGAGGCGGCAAGAAACGTGTTCGCCGAATATGTCGGAGGGCAGTCCGAGTTCTTTGGGCACGCGGCCTGTGCTGCCGTCCGTATCCACGAAATACAGCCCGTCTTCGGTTCCGGCCCAGAGGCGACCCCTGTCATCGGCTTCAACCGACTGCACCAGCATTCCTTCCAGGTAAACGGAGTCGCGTGCTTCTTCCGGCCCTGCCCCGTACGGGCATCGCCACAGCCCGCTTCGGGTAGATGCCCAGATGCTGCCGTCCGGGGTAAGGCAGAGGTCCGTTACATAATCGTCCGGGATGGAGGAATTGCCCTTGAAATATTTGGTTACAAGGCCGCTTTCGCGGTCGATTACATTCAGCCCCGCCTGGGTGGTGGCATATACCAGATTGCCTTCCCTGTCCTCTATAATGCGGCTGCCGAGTCTTGAACTTAGATAGATATTGGAATCCAGCTGCGGATAAGGATATCTGAAGGGGCTGAGCCAGCGGGGAGGCAGGCTGCGGCGGGCCTTGCGGTCCCACTCATTCAGGCCTACACCCTCCCAGGACACCACCCAGAAGCGGCCCCGGCTGTCTTCCAGGAAATCCGAAATCCAGTTGGCCCCGTCCAGATACCGGGCTTCCTTTTGCTCTTCCGGAATCAGCCCGGAAAGGCGTTCCTTGTGCATCCTGCCATCCTTCCAGACCTCCCATCCCGTATTGTTCCAAAGACCCTTGTAAACGGTGCCGGAACGGTCTTCATACAGGCTCGAAGCCCTCTGCTCGGCAGTTCCAGTCCAAATTTTGCCTTTGTGGTCCTGCATTATGGCAGTGACATTGGCGCGCGAAAGCGTCTGCAACTGCAGGAAGGCCGGGCAGAGCACGGAGAGGCCATTGTCGCCACCCACCCAGATATTGCCCTGACGGTCCTCGAAGATGCAGTAGAGTTCTCCGGAAGACAGGCTGTACGGATCATCCGCGTCGTGGCGGAAAACCCTGCTTTCCTGCGGCTTGCCGGTATCCACGAGCCCCAGACCATAGGAACCGGCCGCCCACATCCTTCCCTGTCGGTCGGTGAGCAGCCTGGCGTGCGCGATGGGCAGACGGCCGAGAGAAACGGGCTTCACTCCCCCGCAATCAAACAGAAGGGATCTGTGGTCTTCGAAGGCGTAGAGCGTTCCGCCGCTTTCGGCATAACTTCCGTTGCAGAACACATCTTCCCAGAGTGGCAGGCAGATTCGCGGCGAGCGTCTGTCCTCAATGAACTCGTTCCGGACAAGGCGCCCTGCCAGCCAGAGCTTGCCGTCAGAGGCTTCATATATCTGATAATAAGGATAATCCCCTTCCGAATCGCGCTTGTCGTAGAAACAGCGGGCGGCCTCCCTGATGCCATCTTTGTAAGACAGTTTCAGCAGGAGGGTATCTCCCACGGTAGCCCATACGAAGCCTTCCACATCGGCGTACAGCGCCCGCAGCGGCCCGCCGAAATCCACCCTTTCGCCGCCGCTAACTGCCGGATCGCTTCCGGCAAGGTCGGCAGCGTTCCAGCCAAGGCTCTCGCGGTCAAATGCCGCCAGCCCCTGATCGCTGCCGACCCAAAGCCGCCCCTGCCGGTCCACGGCGAGGGCATTCACCCTTCCGTACTCCTTCCAACTCCGGAACCGCGAACCGTCGAAAACGGCCAGTCCGTTCCGGGTACCGATCCAGAGGGCGCCTGCGTCATCCTGCGCAATCGCTAAAACGGTGTTCGACGGCAGGCCGTCGGCCGCGCCGTAGTTCATGAATCGCGGAGCAGCATCCGTCATCGACAGGACGGGCGGCACAATGCAAACAAGCAGGATAAATATGGCAGTCAGGCGGCGCATATCTGTGCAAAGATATCATTTCCTCGCGAAAAATTTCTGCAAATCAGCGCGTTGTGGTGGATTCCACCACGAGACAGTTG
>OCVV011037935.1_pt1 | contig 11060 bp, 8 predicted proteins | sample 1539721 | NCBI WGS metagenome assembly OCVV01 (sample SAMN02144230, study PRJEB22623) | gut metagenome | biome: sheep rumen | host: Ovis aries | place: New Zealand
CAAAGACATCCAGATATTGATAGAGATGATTTCAGTAAATGGGTTAATAATGAAATAAATGCATATATTAATCCAAATCAAGAATATGAAGTTGGTTCATCAAAAGGATTTAATGGAGAATTTTCATTCAATCCAAATGATGTGGAAAAAATAATGAAATCTCCAGACTTTTTTGAACATCTAATGGATTATGCAGAAGAAGTATACAATAATTCATATTCAGTTGCTAAGGATCCTTTAACGTTTACTGCTTCAGCACATTTATATTATGATATTAATCATACTAATATAGAAGAAAACTTGGATTTTGATTCAATAGAACTATTTACTTATAATCAATATGGAGATGCTGGATCAATTGTAAATCCAGGAACTAGTTTTACTGGTTTGCAACAAATATATGATAGCTATCTTGACAAGGATGTATCAGAAATAATAAAAAGTGGTGAATGGAGATCCCAAGCTGAAACTACTATTCAAAATGCTCGAAACATTCTTAATGAATTTGCTAACTTTGAAGGACAGTTTGAAATGTTAGATGGGGAATTTGGCGATGCATTATCAGAAAACTTAAAAACTACCTATAATGATTTAAAATGTTTAAAAGAATATATAGAAGATAATTTACCAAAAGTCACAGAATTATTAGATAAATTAAAAGAAAGCGTAGAAAAGAAAGAAAAACTTGAAGAACAATTAGAGAAACTACAAACAGAAATTGATACTTTAGTTGCCAACAAGCCACCAGAAACTATTGCTTGTACGCATATAAATAGTGATGGAGAAATAGAACACCCTGGAGGAGATCCGAATAGTGAATATGCAAAATGGAGTGAAGAAGTAGCAAAATTAAAAGCAGATAAATTTAAACTGCTTCAAGAAATAAAAGTTTGTGAACAAAATCAAAAAACATATTTAGCAAGCATAAAAGTATATGATGATGTATTAATATCTTATGACTCAACAAGCAAAAATTTTAATCAATTGCTACAATAAATTCTATTTAGATTTTTTATAGACAATAAACATATATTATAGTATTCTAAAGGTAGGAGGACACTATGAAGAAAAAGTATTTATTATTAACAATACTATTCGTTTCATTATTTGTATTTGTAGGATGTGGAAAATCTGATAATGAATTAGTTGGTACTTGGAAAGGATTAACTGATGGAGAATCTCGTGAAATGCAAATTGAAACTACTTTTGAATTTAAAAGTAATGGTGATGTAAGCTATTCTAACGAATATGGAATTGATAGTACTGGAACATATGAAATTAAAGAGAATAAAGTAGATATTAAACTAGAGTCATGGGATAAGACAAAAACTTATGAATTTAAAGTAGAAAATGACAAATTATCATTAAAAGCTACTGATGTTTATTCACCAAGCTATTCTGAAATGGTAAAACAATAAAGAATCTTAAAAACAAGATTCTTTTCTTTTAATTATAAAAGCTATATGATACAATAAAATCGTAAACTAATAATAGAGAAGAGTAGATTAAATATGAGAAAGTATTTATTGATTGTTTTGCTTCTTTTATTATACTTCCCAATAAATGTAAATGCTAGTAAAGGTTGTTGCTCAAAACATGGTGGAGTTTGTGGATGTTCTTATAACGGTAAAAGCTTATGTTGTGATGGAACTGCTAGTAAATCTTGTGGATGTACTCCACCTCCAATATATGGATGTACTGATTCAAGAGCTAATAATTACAATCCAAATGCAACAGTAAGTAATGGAAGTTGCAGTTATGACGTGTATGGTTGTACTGACAAAAATGCCACAAACTATAATTCAAAAGCAACTAAAAATGATGGCAGTTGTAATTATCCAGTATATGGATGTATGGATAGTAAAGCAAATAACTATAATGCTAATGCAACAAATGATAATGGAAGCTGTACATATGATATTTTAGGATGCACAGATGAACTTGCAAATAATTATAATAAAGAAGCCACAAAAGATGATGGAAGTTGTACGTATGACATTTTAGGATGTACAGATGAACTTGCAAATAATTATAATAAGGAAGCTACAAAAGATGATGGAAGCTGTACATATGATATTTTAGGTTGTACAGATGAACTTGCAAATAATTATAATATGGAAGCCACAAAAGATGACGGTAGCTGTATTTATTACATTTATGGTTGTACAAATATATTAGCAAAAAACTATAACAAAGAAGCAACAGAAGATGATGGAAGTTGTATATATGATATTTTAGGATGCACAGATAAATCTGCAAAAAATTATGATCCAGAAGCAACAATAGATAATGGAAACTGCTATTATAAAGAAGAAAAAGATAGTAATTTAGAAAATGAACCTGAAGAAGAAAATGAAATAAAAGAAGATAGTTATGAAGATTATAGTCAAGATGATGAAACTTTTCCAATTTTAGCACCACTTACAGTTCTAACAGGAACAGGTTTACTAGTAGCAAAAAAGAAAGGTTTGCTAAAAAAATAAAAAGAAAAGGCGGTATTTATGAAGAAAAACAAAAAAGCAATTGTAGTTATTGTAGTAGCAATATTATTAATAATCCTTGGATTATCACTAATATTTATTAATTCAAATAAAAAAGAAGAAAAGAAAGAAGAAAAAGAAACAAAAGAAGAACTAAAAAAATTACCATTACCTGAGGTAACTGGAGGAGAAAGAGGACAACTTGGAATAGATAAAAATATAAATGAATCAAATATTGATGAATACTTAAATAGAAGTGATTCAGTATATAGAGATATGAGAATGTTAGATGACCCTGCAAATTATGAAAATATAGGAGGAGATAGATTCTTATCAGGATATATAAAAGGATTTGAAGTAGTACCACTACCTTATATAATTCCAGTAAATGGACTTCCTGATGCTGTTGGAAAAACTTACTCTGGTAGAACACTATTTGATATTGATGAAGAAGGCAAATATATACCTAATTATCAAGAGTCAATGTCTATAATTGAAGAATTGTTCCCTAAAGATAAAGTTATATTCTTAATGTGTGGCGGTGGAGGATATGCAGGTATGACAAAAGCATTTCTTGTATCACTAGGATGGGACGAAACTAAAATATATAATATTGGAGGACATTGGTATTATGATGGAAAAAACAATATAAAAGTAGAAAAGAATGAAACAGGATATGATTTTAGTAGTGTACCTTATCATGAAATAAAATTTGATGAATTAACAGAAATAGAAAGAGAAGTAAAACTTCCAATATATATAGATGATAAATACTATAATTATGAAGTAGGAACCATAAAAGGTTTTGGGTTAGAAGATTATGATAATGAATTAAGAGCTACAAAAGGTACTCCAAGAGGAGATGAACTTGATAGAGAGCTAAATAAAAGTGCAGATGAAGCTGCTTTAAGATTAAATAAAATGCTCGAAAATAGAGAATCATTTATACTTAGTGTATTTCCATCTGAAACGTGTCTTGGAGATGCAGGAGAGTCTTTAACAGGTAATATGTTTGATATAGCTTCAAAAACTAATTTATATTTTTATAATACAGGATTACTAGTATATAGAAAAACAGAACTATACAAAATAGTAAAATATGCACCAACAGTAATAATAGTATATAAAGGAAAAGTACTTGCATATATTGATGCAGAAAGCGATGAAGATTTAAAATATAGTAAGTCAGTAGAAGAACTTGAAAAATGGCTTACACAATATGTTTATTTAAACAAATAATGAAGAGGTGAAAAGAAGTTGGCAAGAGTAGTAGAATTACAAAACGTAACAAAAAGATATGGTAAAGTAACAGCATTACAAAATGCTAATTTATCCATTGAAACAGGAAAAATAATTGGCCTTTTAGGACCAAATGGAAGTGGTAAAACCACTTTAATGAAAACAATAATGAGAATAATAAGAGAGCAAGAAGGAAAAATTTTAATTAATGGATACCCTGCAAGTTATGAAACAAGAAAATTTATATCGTTTATGCCTGATAGAGAATTTCTATATGATTCTATGAAAATAGAAGATGCAATAAAATACTATCAAGAAATGTTTCAAGATTTTGATTTAAATACAGCAAATGAATTATGTAGATTGTTAGGATTAAATACATCTGATTATATAAATACATTATCAAAAGGTAATAAAGAAAAAGCAGTTTTAATGTTAACATTATCTAGAAAAGTACCAATTTATTTACTTGATGAGCCACTAGGTTCTCTTGATCCACTCATAAAGCATGAAATGTTAACAGTAATAAAAAGAACAATTAATAGTGATAATACAATTATTATTTCGACCCATCTAATTAAAGATACAGAAGAAATAATTGATGAAGGAGTATTTATAAAAAATGGTTCTATAATTACTCAATTTGATGTAAAAAGTATTGGAAAAGATCTAGAATCATATTATTTGGAGGTATTTAGCAATGTTTAATTATTTAAAATGGGAATTAAAAGATTATTTAAATGGCCAAACAAAATGGTTTATAGCAATAGCAATAATATTTGCTTTAGTATTAATATCTGGACTAGACGTTTTATTAATATCATTAGCTTTCTTAATAATAATGCTATTGTCACTTTTTGAAACTTATTTTGCAGGAACAAAACATGCAGTTGATACATTTAGTAAAAAAACATTTCTACTAGAAAGTATGATACCAGTATCAGGTAAAAAAATACTTTTAGCAAAATATATTTTAGGAATTATTATTAATACAATTTATGGATTTATTGTGTTCTTAGGAATAATAGTTATTTCTATTAAGGGAATAGGTATAGAAAATACTCTTGAAGGATTAAAAGAAATTATTAATTATCAAAATCCAGTAGAATTATTACAAACACTACTAACAATAATTTGTTCATCAACATTATTTTTATCAATAGTAGTATTATGTTTTGTTGGAGCAAAAGCATTAAATCCAGGAAACAAATATGATAAAATTGTTGGATTTGTCTTTGCATATATAGCTCTTTATTTTACAAGTACCTTTTTAAATAATGCTTTTGGTAAAGATGTTAACATAATGTTAGTTAATTTAGTATTTCTATGTATAACTTCAGTAGCATTTTTTATAACATCATACTTAGTAGAGAATAAATTAGAAATATATAGCTAGATATTGTAAAAATAAACAATTAAAGTATAATAAAAGTATATTGGAAAGGGAAAAAATATGGAGAAAGAAAAAAAAGTAAAAGAAGAAAAAGAAGAAAAAGAAGAAAAAACAAATCCCAATGATTTTGCAATAGAAGAAAAAAGTCAAAAGAATTTAAAAACAATAAGTAAAATTATTTCAGTATTTGCAAAAATAGGAGAAGTATTTTCAATAATTGGAATAGTAGGAATAGTTATTGCAATGATAACTGTACCAATAATTACATCAAATATTAAAGTTAGCAATAGTGAAGAAATTAAATATGTAGAAGTATTTGGACAACAAGTAGTATATGAAAGAACTGAAGATAAAATATCTTTTTATCTAAAAGATGATGAAGAACATAAAACAGAAGTAACAGATAAAAGCGATGTTGTTGCATTAGGAAAAGCAATTGATTTTATTGAAGACAAGAACTTATCTAAAATTGCTATAATTGCAGAAGTATATTTTGTTTTAATAATTGCAGTACTAGTAGTAACAGTATTAGAACTAAAGAAAGTATATCAATTATTCAAAAATATAAATGAAGGAAATACACCATTTACAAAAGAAAATAATGAATTATTAAGAAGTATTGGAAAATATTTATTAATAATATTTGTAATATCATTTGTAATGGAAATGTTTACATCAATGATATTTGATACTTCATCTCCATTAAATATAACAACAATTTCAGAAATATTATTTGTATATTGCATTATCTATATCTTTGAATATGGATTTAAATTGCAAAAAGCTACTAAAGGAAGAATTTACTCAGAGTAATTCTTTTTTTTTATAATTAACAAAAAATTGAAATTATAAAAAAACTATAATAAAATATTTATTATAGGAGAGTTTATGAAAAAGAAAAATAATAATGGTATTGAAATTAAAAAAAACAATAAAACCAATAAACAAGAAATAATAAATAATGAATCTAAAAAGAAGAGAAGTAAAGCATTTACTTTAATAGAATTGTTAGCAGTAATTATTATTTTAGGAATACTTATGATAATAGCAATTCCAAGTGTTACTACCTATATTAGTAATTCTAGAAAAAGCTCTTACATTGATACAGCAAAAAATATTATAGATGGTGCAAGGAACAAAGTTAATGAAGGGAAATTAGATGTATATAATCCAACAGTTACTTATTATCTACCTGGAAGTTGTATAAATACAGAAAATTCTTTTAAATCTCCATATGGGGAGTTTACTGAAGCTTATGTAGGAGTAACTTTTAATGGAGATAATTATAATTATTACTGGATCAGTACTGATACAGCTGAAATGGGAATCAAAACATTAACTTCATATGATAAATTAACAGAAGAGAATGTAGAACCTGGAGTAAAAGATACAGATATAAAATTAGATGTTGGAGTAGATGGAAGAGAAACTATAATTGTATTTAATAAAGATTGTACTGAAAAAAGTGAACAAATTGCTTTTTCGTTCGTAGATTCAGAAACTGGAGAACAAAATCAAGGGAAAACAGCAACATTTATAACTGGAAATGAAATTACAGTTAAAATGAAGAGAATGGCAGCAAATAATAATTCATTAAATGGAAGAGAAATTGACACCAATATAACAGCATTTAGAAAATCAAATGTAGAGCCAAGTGAAGAAAATAAAGGAGAGAATAATATAGTATCAACCAGTGATTCAGACTATCCAATATACATATGGTACGATAGTGGAACTATATATTGGTGGAGTGAAGATAATACACCATCACTTAATGAAGATGCGGGATATATGTTTTACTTAATGACTAGATTAACAGATGTTTCTGGTGTATCAAGTTTTGATACTAGCAAAGTAACAGATTTAACTTCTTTCTTTGAAGGTAATACACTTATACAAGATTTGTCTCCTATTAAAAATTGGAATGTATCCAATGTTAAATACATGGACTGGTTATTTTACGGATGCTTAAATGTTGAAGAAATAGATTTAAGTAATTGGAGTACGCCTTCATTAACATACATGGCAGGCATGTTTGGAATGTGGGATATCAATGATCAGATGACAAGTAATTCAAAACTAAAAAGGATAAAATTCTCTAATAAGTTTGATACCAGTAAAGTAACAGATATGTATGGATTATTTGGAAATGCATTACATATAGAAGATTTTAGCTTCCTTAGAAATTTTAATACATCTAATGTAATTTATATGGATAAAATTTTTCAAAATAGTCTATCAAATTTAGATTATATAAGAAATTGGAATACCTCTAAAGTTGAATCTATGTATCAAATGTTTGCTTATAATGATAGATTAACTGAAGTTAGTTCACTAAACTGGGATACATCAAATGTTAAAAACATGAATGGATTATTTACTAATTGTAAAAACTTAACTACAGTAGATTTATCAAACTGGGATACAAGTAGTTTGGAAAATATGGGAGACTTCTTAGCAGTAAGTGATAATGTAGTTAATATAAATCTTAGTGGATGGAATACATCAAATGTAACAAAAATGTCATATGCTTTTAATGGTTTATACCATATAGAAGAATTGGACATAAGTAGTTTTGATACAAGAAAAGTAACAAGTTTTAAAAGAATGTTTAACAATTCTACAAATTTAAGACACATTTATGTAGGAAATAACTGGGATACATCTAAGAATACAGATGAAACGAGACTTGTTTTTCCTGAATCTTCCAATTTGCCAAATTTCAATAGAAATAATTCAAACTATAGAGATTTAAGTTATGCACATACTGGACAAGGTGGATACTTGACATTAAAAAGTAATTAAATAAGAGGGATTAATATGAATTATTGTAAAGAATGCGGCAAAGAGTGCTAATTTGCTATATGTAATGAATGTTTAGAAAATAGAAAACAAGAACAAGCAGCAAAAAATGCTAAATCATATGCCATCTTCTACTGGATTTATTTTTTATACTTATGTTTGTTCTTAACTTGTTAAGTGATATTGTAGATAGTTTATCTTTTGGAGAAGTAGAAACAAAAGTAAATCCAGTTGTAAGTATTATTAGATCATTATCAGGAATTATGTTTCTAGATTTAATACCATGCTTATTATCTCTTCATTATTCAAAAATAGCAAAAATGAATAGATTATATTTATATAATATTATTATATTGGTTTTAACTATTGTGACTATGATTATAGAAAAAAGAAAAAATAATTGAATAAATTAGTTAACATATTGTATAATATTATTGGAAAGAAAAAATATCCATAAAAAATGGATAGACTTGATTCAGTCTCAAGCACTTTCCTTTTGAGTAATGCCTGATAACCTTTTGGGGATATCAGGCCTTTTTTATTTTAAAAGTAAGATTATTACAATTAAGAATAAAAGTAAAATTATGAAATATAAAGATTTCTCTCTAATAGTCATAAAAATCACTCATTTCATAATCCCCCCCCTATATATGAAAGGAAAGTACCTGATAAAAGTCTATCCAATATAATTATTAGACATAAGTAATAAAAATTCCAAAAAAATAAAAAAAATATGATAAAATAAATATATAAAGTAGGATGATGATATGAAGAAATATTTATTATTATTTATAACATTTTTATTATTAATAACACCAGTAAAAGCAGAATCAAAATATTTATATGATGTATTAAAAGAAGAAGCAGAAAAAGAAGGTGGACTTGCTAAAGAATATACTGGGGAACATCAAGACTCCATTACAAAAGAAGCAACGCATAAAATATATCACTGGTATGCAGAAACAGATGGAGATGGAAGTCAAATAAGAAATAAAATGAATTTAGTTTTTGGTGGCATTTGTTGGAAAATAATACGTACCACAGATACTGGAGGAGTTAGATTACTTTATAATGGACTTGCTAGTAATGATAATAAATGCACTGGTAATGATGATGGAACAATTGAATATAGTTTTACATTAATGTCCACTAATAGTTATAATAATAATAATTATTATTATAGTGATAGTTATACTTATGATAGTTCTACAAATAATTTTGTATTGTCAGATAATGTTACTCAAATTATGTTTGATAGAACAAATATAGATCAAATTAGAGGCAAATATTCATGCTTTAGTAATAATACATCATGTAATCGTTTATATTATGTTATAGATGAACAAAATAATTATTTTAATACTATTACATTCTATAAAAATCAAAATAATTCTTCAATAATTGGAATTGCAAATTATAATTACGGAATTCAAACTCCAAATGGTGGTGGATATTTACGATCTAGTAGAAATGATACAATAAACATGATTAGTTCATCAGATTATTTAAATCTTTATTCATCTCAGTTATTAAACGATAGCATTTATGCATCTTCAGAAATTGCATGGGATAGTTCAAATAATAATTGGAAATTAGTTAATCCAATTACTATTAAGACTTCAAATATAAATGAATTAGTTGGGAAATACACATTTGGTAATTATATGAAAACATCAACAGGAAAATCTGTTATGTATGTATATAATGTTAGGTCAAATGACTATTATTATTATGATGTACCAGATATATCTAAATGGAGAAATGTTAACGTAAGTAATACCATTTATTATGGAGATAGTTATATTGTAAATAATGATGGAACGTATTCTTTACAAAGCCCTTCTACAATGTTGAGGTCAAATACTAGATATGATTATAATAGAATAGTAAGAAAATATGTTTGTGTAAATGGAACTTCAGATGCTTGCTATGAATTATGGTACATTAGAACAGCGAATGATATGGGTGTTCATAGAAGTACAACTTCACTTCAATATAAATATGCTTCTGGATACACATATAATAATGGGATCTTTAAACTTAACGATGATAGAATTGATTATTGGAATACCAATCTTGAATTAGAATCAATAAAGACTCATAGATATACATGTTTGTCGGAAGAAGATGAATGTAAAGATATTTATTATGCATACTATGCTTCAAGCAGCAGCATAAATTATATTAAATTAGAAAAAGATGAATTACCAGAGGATATTTTAAATCAATATTTTACGGATAATGATACGGATTCAAGTGTAAAGAAAGTAGTAGATTTTTGGTATGAAAAAAACTTGATAACATTTAATGATTATATAGAAGATAATATATATTGTAATAATAGAGCTACAAATTCAATAGCAGGATGGAGTTTAAATGGTGATAATACAAAAAAAATTGAAATTAATGATAATTTTGGAGAAAACCAATTAAAATGTTTTAATCAAACAGATAAGTTAAGTGTAAATAATTCAAAAGCAAAACTAAAGTATCCAGTTGCACTTTTATCAAGACAAGAATTACAATTAATTAATAATTCTGTTCCATTAGCAATGAATTATTCAATTTGGACACTAACACCAGATATTATTTATTCGGACTATGTATGTAATAGTTTAATTGGATATTACGGTGATTTAGGACATGATGTCTGTAGCAATGTACATAATTCTTATGGAGTAAGTCCAGCAATATCATTAAAAAAAGGTGCAACTTATTCAAGTGGTGATGGATCAGTTGATAATCCATATGTATTTGAAAGTATATATAGTAGTGTTAATATAAAAACTATAAATGAAACAGATAGTATAAATGTAGAAATAGATGACTTAACACAAGTAGAATATAATGAAGAAGTAAAATTTAAAGTAACACCAATAAAAGGTTATAAATTAAATAATATAAGAATATTAGACGTAGATAATAATGAAATAGAATTTACTGCTACAGAAAATGAAAATGAATATAAGTTTACAATGCCAACAAGTGATGTAACAATAATACCAAGTTATGAAAGAGTATCAAATAGTGTAACAGTAGAAGAAAATAGTAGTGAGCAAATAATAATAGAAGTAAATGATTCAAGTGCAGTATTATATGAAGATAAAGTAAAAATAAAAGTACAAGAAAAAGATGGATATAAATTA
>OCVV011338043.1_pt1 | contig 11059 bp, 12 predicted proteins | sample 1539721 | NCBI WGS metagenome assembly OCVV01 (sample SAMN02144230, study PRJEB22623) | gut metagenome | biome: sheep rumen | host: Ovis aries | place: New Zealand
ATGTATTTCATATCTTGACCACCAATATCAACTATACTAGTTACGTTTGGCATAAATTCTTTGGCTGCTGTATAATGTGCGATTGTTTCAATTTCATTTAAATCAATTTTTAATGCTGTTTTAATTAGTTGTTCACCATATCCAGTAACACCACTAAACCTTATATCTGCCTCTTTAGGAAGAACAGCATATAATTTTTTTAACATATTCATAACGCTCTTTAACGGATTACCTTCATTATTTCCATATAGCGAATATAATAGCTTACCATCATTGTCTATTAAAACAAGCTTAGTTGTAGTTGATCCGGCATCAATACCAACAAAACAATCACCTGAATAATTTTCTAAATTACCTTTTTTTACACAATCTTTGCTATGCCTTTCTTTAAATTCATCATAATCTGCATCAATAGAAAATAACGGATCAAGAGGTATAGTTGTTGAGTCATGTGATTCTCTTAAGACTGTTATTTTGCTCTTTAATATCTCATTAGTAATTGGTTTATTATCAATTGAATTGATGGCAGCTCCTTTGGCAACAAAAAGATGGGCTTCTTTAGGTAATATAATTTCGCTGTCTTTTAGATTAAGAGTTTCAATAAATCTTTGTCTAAGCTCAGATAAATAATTTAAAGGTCCACCTAAGAAAGCAACATTTCCTTTTATTGGTCTACCACAAGCCAAACCACTAATTGTTTGATTAACGACTGCTTGGAAAACAGAGACAGCAATATCTTCTCTCGCAGCACCCTCGTTAAGAAGTGGTTGAATATCTGTTTTAGCAAACACGCCACATCTAGATGCTATAGGATATATAGTTGTATGCTTTTTAGATAACTCGTTGAGCCCTGCTGCATCTGTATGTAATAAGGATGCCATTTGGTCAATGAATGCACCTGTACCACCAGCACATGTTCCGTTCATACGTTGCTCTATAAATTTATCAAAATATATGATTTTAGCATCTTCTCCTCCAAGTTCAATTACTACATCTGTTTGAGGTATATATTTTTCTACAGCTTTTTTGCAAGATATAACTTCTTGGATAAAAGGTAAATTTAAAAAGCTAGCAGCAGACATAGCACCAGATCCTGTTAAAGAAATCGTAAATTTAGAATTAGGATAACTAGATTCTAATTTTTCTAGAACATTACATACAGTGTTTTTCGTATCTGAAAAATGCCTTTCGTAATTTTGGTACACAATATTTAATTCAGAATCAAGTACTACTATTTTTACTGTAGTTGATCCAACATCAAGTCCAACATGTAAGATTTTTTCCATAATTATCTCCTTTTGAATTCGTATAATTCAGTATGTATTGTATATTGATTTAAGCGTTTTGTCAAACAAAAGTACTAGAAATAATAAGCTTTTCTGGTCATATTTAATAAAAAATAATAATAGTATGTACAAATATGTGTTAGGAGGTCAAAAATGAATAAAAAGACAAAAAAAATTGCTGTAATTATAATATCAACTACGATTAGTATTAGCTTAGTATTTTTATTAATTTTGAATGTTGATGTAAAGAAGGTTGAAGAAGAAATCTCGTATAATGAAATTATTCCGGAAGAAGAATTAACGGATAATCAATTACGAGAAACGACAATAAATTTATACTTTGTGGGAGAGGATAATGAACTAAAGGAAATTGTAAAAAAGGTTGACTCAAAAGAATTAATAGAAAATCCATATTTTATTGCACTTAGCTTATTAATTAATAAAAATGATGATAGTAATAATAAAACATATATACCAGAGGGGGTTAAGATTAACAATATTAATAGAGAAAAAGAGTGTTTAATAATTGACTTATCAAAGGAATTTATTGAAAATATGGATGATAATATTGAAAATCAAAGCCTTGCGATTTCTCAGATAGTTAATACAATGACACAATTTAATGAAATAAATGCAATAAAAATATTAATCGATGGAAGTGATGATTGTAGTTTTAAAAATGGAAATATAAGTTTCAAGCAATTATTTACTAATGAAGATTAATTATTTATTCAATTTTTTACATTTTTTAGATATTGAAATAATGTTTTTTATTTTTGTTATTTTATTTAAAAAACATTCTACTTCAAATAGTGATTTTAAATGATTGCTATTTGATTTTTTTTGTATACATTTTTTCATAAACTAAATTCCTCTCAAAAATAAGTTAAAAGTCTTTAAAAATAAGGACTTTTAGTATATAATATTAAATGTTGAAAGTAATTGTTAATATATAAAGGAGAATTTGTGGATAACATTAAAGAAAATGAAAGAGTAGATGATTTAGAAATAAAAGATATAAAAATAATTCAAAAAAAAGATGGATTTTGTTTCGGAATAGATAGTATTCTTCTATCTGACTTTGCTAAGAATATAAAATATAATTCCAATGTTTTAGATCTAGGAACAGGAACTGGAATTCTAGGATTTCTATTGATTGCAAAAACAAAAGTAAATAAAGTGATAGGTATAGAGATTCAATCTGATATTGCTGATATGGCAAATAGAAGCATTGTAATGAATAGATTAGAAGATAGATTTGAGATAATAAATTGTAATATAAATGACCTAGAAGAAAAATTAAAAATTGATTCATATGATGCAATAATCACTAATCCTCCATATAAAAAAATTAATTCTGGGAAAGTAAATGAAAGCGAAACAAAATTAATTTCAAGGCACGAAGTAAAGGCAAGCTTAGAAGATTTTATAAAAGTAAGCTTTAAGATGTTAAAAGACAAAGGAACACTATACATGGTTCATAGAGCAGAAAGACTTGTTGATATTTTGTATGAAATGAGAAAAAATAGAATGGAACCCAAAAGACTAAGGTTTGTTTATTCTAATGGAAAAAGTGATAGTAAACTTGTTTTGATCGAAGCGATTAAAAACGGAAAATCATATATAAAGATAGACGAGCCATTATATGTATATAATGAAGATGGAACATATACAGATGAAATATTAAGAATATACAATAAAAAGTAGAAAGGAAGATACTATGAGTGGAACATTATATCTTGTTGCTACCCCAATTGGAAATTTAGAAGATATAACATTAAGAGCAATTAGAATATTAAAAGAAGTTGATTTGATTGCCGCAGAGGATACAAGACATAGCTTAAAGTTGTTGAATCACTTAGAAATATCAAAACCGTTATTTAGTTATCACAGACATAATGAAGATGTAAAAACGGACTATTTAATTGATAAGTTAATAAATGGTGAAAATATAGCATTAATAACGGATGCAGGTACTCCTGCTATATCTGATCCAGGTGAACTTATCGTTAAGAAAGCAATAGAAAATAATATAAATATAGTTCCAATACCTGGATGTTGTGCTCTTATTAACGCACTAATATGTTCAGGCTTTGATACGAAAGAGTTCACATTTTACGGCTTTTTACCACTAAATAAAAAAATAAGAGCAAGTAAATTTGAAGAGCTGAAAAAAGAAAAAAGGACTGTTATTATATATGAAGCACCACATAAGATTGTATCAACGCTAAATGATATTCATAAAAATATAGGGGATGTAAATATAGTTCTGGCTAAAGAAATAACAAAAATTCATGAAAGTTTTCTAAGAGGAAAAGTATCAGAATTAATTTCTCAAATGGAAAATATAAAAGGCGAAATGATTATACTTATAGAAGGAAATCAAGATTCTTCTGAAGAAAAAAAAGAAAATTTATCAATTGAAGAGCAATATGAATTATATAGAAAAGAAGGATTAAGTAAAAATGAAATAATAAAAAAAATTGCTAAAAATAATGGTGTAAAAAAGAATGAAATATATATGCAATTTATAGATAAAGAATAAACAAAAAGAATAATTGTTTATTCTTTTTTTGGTTGTATTTGAATAGTTTATTGATGGTGAGATAAAGATGATTAATACAATATGGCCATGGCTCATACTAATATCAATAAGCTATTCTTTCTTTTTTGGGAGAATGGATATATTAAATGATGGTATTTATGATTCAACTAGGTCAGCAATTAACTTATGCGTTACTTTGTTTGGAAATATTGCATTATGGAACGGCTTGATGAGAATAGTTAGAGAAACGAAGATTATAAAAGTACTATGTAAATTATTAAGCCCAATAATTGTTAGATTATTTCCGGAAACAAAAAGTGATTTAGAATTAAGACAAATAATTTCGATGAATATGATTTCTAATTTTTTGGGACTTGGGAATGCAGCTACTCCAATTGGAATTAAAGCCATGAAATTATTAAATGAAAAGAACAGTAAAAAACGAAGTATGAGCAATTCAATGATTATGCTTGTTCTAATAAATAGTGCTTCAATACAATTGATTCCAACAACTATGTTAGCAATAAGACAATCATTAAATTCAAAAAATCCTAACAATATTATAATACCAGTATGGTTGGCGACAACAGTAGCTGCAACTACTGGTATAATAGCCTTAAAAATTTTTTTTAGAAAGAGATAAAAATGTATTTAATTAATAATTTATCATATCATATAATGCCGTTTTTTATAGGAATAATAATGTTTGTTGGAATAAAAGAAAAAAAAGGGGTATTTGATTTATTTTTGGATGGTGCTGAAGAAGGAATAAAAATAGTGCTAAGACTAGTTCCAACATTAATTGGAATATTTTTTTTGATAGAAACATTGAGAGCTTCAGGTTTTATAGAATTTATAACATACCTACTTAAACCGTTAGTTGAAAAAACAGGCTTTCCGCCTGAAGTATTACCGCTAGCACTTATTAGGCCAATATCTGGGAGTGGAGCAATTGGAGTGGCAACTGACATAATGAAAACATATGGTGTTGATTCTTATTTAGGAAATGTTGCTGCTGTTATTGTTGGAGCAACGGAAACAACGATATATACTATAGCGGTATATACAAGTGAATTAAAAGTAAGTAAATCAAGAAAATTATTTGCAGCAGCATTAGCTGCAGATATGGCTGGAATAGTTGCGGCAGTAGTATTTTGTAGAATTTTGTCGATGAATTTTTCTTGACTTTTCAGTATTTAGGTTTTATCATTTAATTAAGATTAAATCAAATATTTATGTCAAAAATTTTAATTCAATATTATTTTATGTTTTTAATTTTGTAGAGGAAATCTATTTTATAGAAAAGCCCCCTTTTCTTAAATATAATTTACAAACCCCTATAACAAAAATGTAAATATTATCCTCTACATAAAAATAAATTTACCTATGATAAGTTTCGTTATTTGAAATTTTAAAAGCTCTAAATAATTGCTCTGCTAGAAAGACTCTAATTAACTGATGAGGAAAAGTCATTTTGGAAAAGCAGATTAGTTCATTAGAATGTTTTAAAACATTTTCAGATAACCCAAGAGTTCCACCAATGACAAAAGTAATATTACTTGAGCTATTTAATGAAATGTCCTCAATTTTTTTCGAAAATTCTTCAGAGGTGAATTGTCTTCCTTTTAAATCTAATGTCATAACGTAAGAATTTTTATCAATATGAGAAACAATTTTATCAGCTTCTTTTTCTTTGATACTATTTATAATTGATTCATTTAGATTATCAGGTACTTTCTCATCAGATAGCTCAGTAATATTGAAATTACAATACTTAGAAAGTCGTTTTGAATATTCAGCTATAGCATCTTGTAAATATTTTTCTTTTAGTTTTCCAACACATATTATATTTATATGTAACATAAATTCTCCTTACTATATTTCGATAATTTTTGAAGGCGTATTTCTGCTTGCAACGGATAAGTTAATTGAAGAAGAGTCAATTTTTGCGTTGATTAATTCATCAGCTACTGTTTTATATGCAAGTTCAGGAAAGTTATTTTCTTTACTTAGATGACCTAGCATTACAGTCTTTAAATTTTTCTTAGCTAACTGAACAACAAGTTTAGCAGCGTCACTATTAGATAAATGACCATATTCTCCAGATATCCTCTTCTTTAAGGAATAGGGATATCGTGAAAATTTGAGAATTTCAGGGTCATAATTTGACTCTAATAAAATAAAAGAGCTCTCTTCTAAAGCTTTGAAGACATCCTTTGATACATAACCTAAATCAGTCGCTATACTGATTTGTTTAGTATTATTAGAAATACTGAAACCACAAGGATTTGCCGCATCATGTGAAATTGGAAAAGGATTGATTATTAAATCTCCAATTTTAAATTTTTCAGAAGGAGTATATATTTTTTGTAATGATGAATCAATCTTTTCAGCTTGATTTGGCATTGCATTCCATGTTTCTTTTGTTGCATAAACTGGAATATTATATTTTTTGGCAAGAGTACCTAGACTCTTAACATGATCAATATGCTCATGTGTAATAAGGATTGCATCTAAATTTTTAGCAGCAACATTAATAGAAGAAAGTGCATTTTCTATTTTTCTTGCACTTTCTCCAGCATCTATTAATATATTTGTTGTTTCACTTTGAACGAATAAACTATTTCCACTACTACCACTATATAAACTACAAAAATTAAACATTGTTTTCCTAATCTCTAATTCTAATAATATTAGCTCCTAATTTTCTAAATTTTTCTTCGATATTTTCATAACCTCTATCTATGTGTTGTAAGTTATATAATTCTGTTGTACCCTCGGCAGCTAGGCCAGCAATGATTAATGCTGCACCAGCTCTTAGATCTGTTGCTGATACAGGTGCACCTGATAAACTTTCAACGCCTTCGAAAAATGCAGTTTTTCCTTGAGAGGTTATATTTGCTCCCATTTTTATTAATTCATAAGTATATTGAAATCTAGATTCCCATATATTCTCAGATATAACACTTGTTCCTTCGGCCAACGATAATACTACGCCCATTTGTGCTTGTAAGTCTGTTGGAAATCCTGGATATGGAGCTGTCTTTATATTTGTTTTCTTTGGTCTTTGATTACAACTAACACGGATTTCGTCACCAGATTCCTCAACTTTTCCGCCCATCTCAATTATTTTAGCAGTTAGACAGTCTAAATGCTCGCTGATACAATTTTTAATAATTATATCACCTTGAGTTGCCATTGCTGCTAGCATAAATGTTCCTGCTTCAATTTGATCTGGAACAACAGAATACGTTGATCCACTTTTTAATTTTTCGACACCATTAATCTTAATAATATCGGTTCCTGCTCCACGAATATCTGCCCCTATAGAATTTAAAAAGTTAGCAACATCAACTATATGTGGCTCTTTTGCAGCATTATCTATGGTTGTTGTTCCTTTTGCTAAAACTGCAGCTAACATTACATTTATTGTTGCTCCGACAGAAACTGTATCTAAATATATAGGTGCACCTATAAGATCTTGAGCAGTTGCAGAAACTTTTCCTGTTGCAACTTTTACAGTCGCTCCTAATGCTTCGAATCCTTTTATATGTTGATCTATTGGTCTTGCACCTAGATTACAACCACCTGGTAGACCTACTTCTACATTATGACATCTTCCCAATAGAGCTCCAATTAAATAATAAGAAGCCCTAAATTTGCTAGTTTTATCTAATGGAGCTTTATATCCATTTAATAGTGATGAATCAATTTTTACTGTATTTTGATTAATCCACTCAACTTTAGCCCCTAAATCTTTTAATATTTCACATTGAATTTGTACATCGCTTATGTTTGGTACGTTTTCTAGAGTACAAACTCCATTTACTAGTAATGTGGCAGGAATTAAAGCAACAGCAGCATTTTTGGCACCACTAATTGTTACTTCACCTTGTAATCTTGTTCTACCTTGAATAACTAATTTTTCCAATTTAATACCTCCACGAATATAATCTCTCTATATATAACATAAAATACATTTTTTTACAAGAAAATTCATAGATTTTCAAATAATTCTATTAGCTTAAATTTTATTTTTATATCTGCTGAGGAACTATTTTTTGAAACAATTGAAAATTCTTCTAAATCTAAAGAATCTTCTAAAATCGACATTGAATTGTTGACTAAGTTCATATTATCTGATTGTGGGATGCAAATTGATGGAAACATGACACACCACCAATTTTGACCTTGTGCTTCCCCAAGTTCAACTATTAAAGCATCATAAATGCCCTCAGGTAAAACAAATGATTCATAATCTTTTGTCGGAAAATATGATTTACCAATTGATATATTAACAGAATAATTAATATTTTCTTCCGTAACTAGATTTTGAGAGATATCATTTAATTCAGTTAAATTGTTGTTAATAATCTTGAGTGCTTCTTCCTTTGTGTGTACATTTTTTAATAATGGTGATAGGTAGCCCATGATTCTATCTCTCAATTTATATTTAATAATTTGATCATTTGTAGAGTTGCTATTAGCAACAACGTGGAATCTGACAAAGGAGTTTGAAATATTATTAAACATAATAATAGAATATGATTTTGCTGAATAGTATATAAAAAGTGTAACTAATATAAGCAATAATATAAAAAATAATAAAAAATTTTTTTGTCTCTTCATAAGACCTCCATATATAGTAACTAAAGTATAAACATTATTTGGAAAAATATACAAAAGAGCTTGAGCAAACAAACAGAAAAAAATGTCGAAAAATGACAGGCGATTTAAATTGACACCATAATGCGAAGGTGTTAGAATTTTGAAATTATAAGGAGGCTTTAAAATGGAAAATAATGATTGTATTAAAAAAACATATTGTTTATATGCAAGTGAATGGCATTTAACGATAATGCTTTTACCATTTATAAGTAAAAAATTATTCGAAAAAGATAGAATTTATATGAAGTTTGAGAATAGTATTGAAGATAAAATGAAACAATTGGTTGATAAATTGGATTTTAGGAATAAAGATGAATTAAATAATATACAATGGAACATAGAAATTAATGATGAGGATTATACACAAAATGAAAGAATTTACATTGTTGCAGGTTCAAATGAATATATGGAAGATATGAATAAAAAGATAAATCTATTCTATAAGAATAAGGAGAGTAACGTAGAGATTATCAACTGTTTTGATATAGAAAAAATTGAGAAAAAAAGTGAGTTGCTGAGGGATGAATCATATATTAACATATTAACAACAAAAGGAGAAACTTTGATTAGTTCACAATAATTATTTTTTTATTGACTAATAAACTTATTTGTTATAATATAACAGAATAATAACAAAAAAGGAGGAAATTATGAATATTGACGAACTAGAGAGCAAATTAAAATCAGCTAATCAATTGCAAATTTTAAGTGCATACAATAGAGCTGATGATGATACAAAAAAAGAATTAATTGATCAAGTTGAAAGAATTGATTTTTCACAGATTGCTGATTTATACGAGACAACAAAACATGAAGTTAATTTTAATAATGATGTAATAGAGGCAATTCCATATATTGACAAAGAAAAATTATCAGAGAATGAACTTAATAGATATCTAAAACTTGGTGAAGATGAAATTAAAGCAGGGAGATACTCTGTTGTAACAATGGCTGGAGGTCAGGGAACTAGGCTTGGTCACAAAGGCCCTAAAGGAACTTTCGATATTGGTTTAGATTCACACAAGTCAATATTTGAAATTTTAATAGATAGTTTAAAATTAGATAGCGAAAAGTATGGCGTTACTATTCCTTGGTATATCATGACAAGTAAAGAAAACAACGGAGATACTGTTAAATTCTTCGAAGATAACAATTACTTTGGTTATGATAAAAATGCTATTATGTTTTTTGAACAAGGAAAACTACCAATGGTTGATGAGTCTGGTAAAATCTTAATAAATGAAAAAGGAATTATTAAAGAAGCTTCTGATGGCCATGGTGGTATATTCCAATCAATGAAAAGAAATGGCGTTACAGATGACATGAATAAAAAAGGAATCAAATGGGCATTTGTTGGGCCGGTTGATAATATACTTGTAAAAATGGTTGATCCTGTTCTTTTAGGAATTATGATTGATCAAAATGTTCAAGCTGGTGGAAAAAGCACAGTAAAAGCTAATGCTGCCGAAAAGGTTGGTGTATTCTGCAAGAGAAACGGAAAACCAGGTGTTGTTGAATACACAGAGATTTCGAAGGAAATGGCTGAAAGAAAAAATGAAAATGGTGAACTTGTATTTGCCGAATCTCATTTAAATTGTAATATGTTCAGTGTAAAAGCAATTGAAGAAGTAGCAAATAAAAATCTACCTTATCATATAGCACATAAAAAAGCTAGCTACATTGATGAAAACGGAAACCTAGTGGTTCCAGAAAAACCAAATGCGTACAAATTCGAATCATTTATTTTTGATGCTTTTGATATGCTTGATGATATGGCTATATTAAGAGTTAAGAGAGAAGAAGAATTTGCACCGGTAAAAAATGCAGAAGGTACAGATAGCCCAGAAACAGCTAGAAAATTATATGAAGATTATTATAAAAAATAATAAATATTTTGATGAGGTGTTTTAGCTTTGCTAGAATGCCTCATTATGTCTTTTAGGAGGTTAAAAATGGATTATTTAGAAAAGTATAATGAATGGTGTAACAGCGATGTTTTTGATGAGAATACAAAAAAAGAGCTAAAAGCAATTACAGATGAGAACGAAATCAAAGATAGATTTTACAAAAATCTAGAATTTGGAACCGCTGGCTTAAGAGGTGTTATTGGTGCAGGAACAAATAGAATGAACAAGTATACAGTTACGCAAGCAACACAAGGATTGGCAAACTATATAAAAAAAGTTGGTGGAGAAGGTAGAGGTGTAGTTATAGCATATGATTCAAGAAATATGTCTATTGAATTTAGTACATGGGCAGCTTTATGTTTAAATGCTAATGGAATTAAAACGTATAGATTTGAATCACTAAGACCAACTCCAGAGCTTTCATTTGCAGTTAGATATCTTAATTGCATAGCTGGAATTGTAATAACTGCAAGTCATAATCCAGCAGAGTACAATGGATACAAAGTTTATTGGGAAGATGGAGCTCAAATAGTTCCACCAGTTGATAAAGGAATTATGGATGAAGTTAAGGCTGTGACTGACTTTAGTACAATAAAAGAAATTGATATCGAAGATGCTAAAAAGTTAGGTTTATATAATGAGGTTGGAGAAAA
>OCVV011358124.1_pt1 | contig 11059 bp, 13 predicted proteins | sample 1539721 | NCBI WGS metagenome assembly OCVV01 (sample SAMN02144230, study PRJEB22623) | gut metagenome | biome: sheep rumen | host: Ovis aries | place: New Zealand
TCGGCTGGTACGGCTTTAACGGCGCTGCCTGTACAAAAATGCTGGGAATCGGCGGTCTTGCGGCCGTCTTCACCACAACAACAATCGCTCCGGCTCTTGCGGCTGTAACTACGATGATTTTTACATGGTGCAAGAACGGAAAGCCTGATGTCTCGATGACATTGAACGCTTCGCTTGCAGGTCTTGTCGCAATCACGCCGACTTGTGCCACGGTTGACGCTCTGGGAGCCAGCATTATCGGAATCGTCGCAGGCTTTATCGTTGTGATTGTCGTTGAATGGCTGGACCTTAAGCTTCACATCGATGACCCGGTTGGTGCCGTCGGTGTTCACCTTGCAAACGGAATCTGGGGAACTTTGAGCGACGGTCTTTTCAATGTTGAGTCGGGTCTTTTCTATGGCGGCGGACTCAAGCACCTGGGAATTCAAACTCTTGGTGAGTTTACGATTGTACTTTGGACTGCAGTATGTATGTTCATCGTTTTCAGCCTGATTAAAAAGCTCCATGGCCTCCGCGCAAGCCGTGAAGAAGAGGTCATCGGCCTTGATAAGCTGGAGCACGGAATTGACTCTGCATACGGCGGCTTTATTATGGCTCCACAGGTAATGACTGGCGGTCAGGCTGGAATCGGCGGACTTTCTGCAGGAAATATGTCTGTGGAAGGTGGCAGCGGTCTTTCTGGAAACATTCCGCTTGAAAAGGCAGTCCCGGTTACAAAGGCTAGTGCCCGTCCGGACGCAAAATTCCACATGGTCACGATTGTCACCCGTCCAAGCAAGTTCGACGAACTTAAGAATGCCATGAATGACATCGGAGTTACGGGCATGACCTTATCAAATGTCTTAGGATGTGGCGTTCAGCACGGAAACACACAGAAATATCGTGGCGTTGAGATGGACATTACCCTTCTGCCAAAAATCAAGGTTGACATCGTGGTCAGTGAAGTCCCGGTTGACCTGGTGATTGCGGCCGCCAAGGAAGTTCTTTACACTGGAAACATCGGCGACGGAAAGATTTTCGTTTACGATGTGGATAATGTCGTAAAGGTAAGAACCGGCGAAGAAGGTTACGAGGCTTTGCAGGATTAAGGAAATCAACAGGGGGAAGTCTCCCCCTCTTTTCCTTATTTTCCAATAGCTTTTTCACATATAGGTGCTATAATTAGGCATTGGAGATTATATGGACTTACTTTTTTCAAAGATATACAAGACTTTCGTTTTTCAGGACAGGTATCTGCTCTTTCTGGAGGGATTCCGGAACACGATTATCCTTACAATTCTCAGCTTTATCTGCGGCATACTGTTCGGAATCCTGATTTCTTTTGCAGTCAGCTCAAAAAATGAGCCGCTCAGAAAATCCGTCACTTTTATCCGTTCTCTGCTGATTGAAATTCCCACAATGGTTCTCCTGATGATTTTTGTCTATCTCATTTTTGGAGAATCGGCAGTTCCTGTATTCTGGATTGTTGCAGCGGGGCTTACGCTTAAGTCTGCGGCTTTTCTTTCTGAGATTTTTATGACCTGCCTTTCTGTCGTTAACAAGGGCGAAATAGAAGCTTCCCGGACCCTTGGAATGACTTCCCTGCAGTCCTTTAAATTTGTCGTTCTTCCGCAGGTCGTGCAGGCGGCTCTTCCTTTGTGCAAAAATCAGTTCATCACCACCATGCAGGAAACTTCTGTCGTCGGCTATCTTGCCGTAATGGATTTGACCAGGGCTTCTTCCGTTGTCTCAAGCCGTACGCTCGACGCATTCTTTGGACTCATCTTAATCACTGTGATTTACTTTTTGGTCGGGGCGACCGGAAAAGGTCTTCTCAATTCCATTTCAAAGCTTTGCAGAATCAGGATGTAGGACAAGTAGCTATGGGACTTAATAAAATCAAGAATGCGCTTTTCCTCCTTTCTTTTTCCCTTATATATCCTCTTTTTTCCTCTTGCACGAAGTGGAAATACAGGCCGATTACGAATACCGAAAATCTTGAAGGCCGAACTATAGGCGTGCCATTGGCCTGGGATGCTGATTATATACTCAGTGAAAGAACTGATGTGAATATTATCCGTTATAACTCCTGCGCAGACGGATTTCTGGCTTTAAGGCACAACAAGATTGATGCTTTTGCCGTCGACTGTGAGAGCGCAAAACTTTTTCTCGCCACGGGCTCCGGCCTAAAGCTAATCTGCCCGGTTGGAAAGTCAAATATCGCAATATGGTTTAATCGCCACTCTTCTCAATACCGGGATGAATTCAACGAATTTTTAAAGAAATACCGCAAATCTGAAAATTTTTTGGATTTACAGAGGCGGAAGGCGCTTTTTGACGGTTTGACTTTTGATAGCGATGACATCATGCTGACGGGAAAGGGTAAGATCCTGAATGTGGCTTTTGACGAGCAGAATTTTCCGCGCACTCATTATGATGACAATGGTAATGCCGTCGGAATCGACCTTGAGGCACTGAAATATTTTGCGAATGAATACAATTACAAACTTGTATTCCACAATTCAGTTTATGAATCATCGATAATCGGAATGAGAACTGGAAAATATGATATTATGGCCGGCTACCTCTGTGATTTATACGAGACTGATGCAAAGGATAATGGTATCCTCTTCAGTGACGCGATTGATGAAATTGAACTGGCCCTCATTGAAAAAACACAGGAAAAGATTGAAATCAGCGTGGACTACTAGGATTCATCCTAAAAAAAGAGCCATGCTGATTTCAATTTCTGCTCCACCGTTCCCTACCTGTCATGCATGACGAAGAGCTTGATTCCCGGCTTGAAGCAATCTGACTGTATCATTAGTGAAGTACACTTCAGCAGTCTCTGTCTTTTTTTTAATCCAGAGTTTTTTTCATAAGAAAATCAGTCTGGCGGTCTTCTCCCAGAACAAAGACATGCTCACCGAAGCGGACAAAACCTCTATCCTGATAGAATTTTATCGCCTTGTAATTGTGTTCCCACACACCGAGCCAGACATAGGCAAGACCTTTTTCTTCTGCAAGCCTTAGAGCGCAGTCCATAAAGTGGCTTCCGATGCCAAGACCCTTGCAAGATTTTGCGACATAAATCCGCTGAATCTCCATTGAATTGTCGTAGTCTTTTTCTGTCTGTGCAGAGCCAAAATTAACTTTCATGTAGCCCACAGGTAAAAGGCTGTCATTTTCTTTTACCTGAGCAAGCATAAATATGGACTCAGGATTTTGGACTTCAGACAGGATTTGTTCTGCGTTAAAGTCTTTTTGAAGATATTTTTCCATGTCTTCTTTTGAGTTTACAGAGGCAAAAGTTTCTTCAAAAGTTTTCGCCCCGATTTCTGAAATAGAAGCGACATCTTCTTCGCTGCATTGTTTGAATATGATTTCTTTTGACATAATTTTCCTATCTGTTTAGAAAATACAAGCCAACAAGGCAGATTGCGACTCCAAGAACTTTACTCCAGCTGATTACTTCATGGTAACCGATGAGGCCTACAAAAATCAGCACAATGGCAAGAATTGCGTTTGTCGTAACGGAAAGAGTATTTACTTTCCAGCCGGCCTTGTAGGCAAAAATGAATCCGACTTCTAGTCCTGTAATCACGATTCCAAGAACAATTGTGGCCCAGTTGGTGTAAGCAAACTCTTTGAAAATATTTCCGCTTTTTGTGGTGACAAAGAAAGCCAGAGCCGAAAAAAGCGTTGCCACAGCATAAGTGACTGTCATGCTGGCATAGGTGTTCATCTGCACAGGGATTCCCTTTGCGCAAATCTGATAAAGTGTGTTTGAAAAAATAATGATTAAAAGCGGCCAGATGTAATTGAACATGGACGACTCCTTAGAGAAAAATTGCCCATCTTCACGCCAATTTATTGGCCGACCTACTGATGTGGCTGAATGTTATAGGGATGAAAAATCCCGGCACATTCCTACCCGGTGGCAGATAGGGGTATTATAGCGGAAATTTTGATTATGTAATATATCAGCAGAATGAGTAAAGCACTTTGAAGTGGCATTCTTCAAAGAATATTGAAATGCAGGAGCAGGAAGCGCAGGCACAGAAAGCCGAAAGGCTCAGGCCAAAGCTGGAGGCACAGCTCAGACTGCATGAGGAAAGGGGGTATACGCATATTAGTAGACAGAATTTAGATTATAAGCAGTAAGATGTATGCCACGGACATAGCGTTATCTAAATACTTATGCTTGAAATGAGACTATATATGATTGCACAGGTTATTTTGGGTCTTAATTATCAAACAAATCATCCATTGTGACGGAGCACTTGGATTTCAGAATGCCGTGGATAAAGTCTGGGGCAGATGAAAATCCAGCGGTGCTGGTTCCATAAGATGGGCAATGTTCTTGATATACAGCGAAAGCAGGTGCGTATCGCTGTACCTGACTGCGTACAGTCGGCGGCTAAAAAGAAGCTTCAGGACATTTTTCTTGCAGACACAAAGCAGCATGCTCAGGATGCCTATCAGCATTTCATTGATATGTATGTGCTGAAATATCCGAAAGCAACGGAGTGCATTTCAAAAGATTACGATGACCTTTTCAGGTTCTATGATTATCCTGCTGAGCACTGGGTTCATATCAGGACTTCAAATCCGATCGAATCAATGTTCGCAACGGTAAGACTACGACACAGGTCAACTAAAGGAAACGGTTCTGCAGAAGCTACGCTGACAATGGTCTTCAAGCTCTGCAAGGAAGCAGAAAAGAACTGGAGGCGGCTCAAAGGTTTTAAGAAACTCCAGCTGGTCAAAGAAGATAAAACTTTTGTAGATGGAATCTTACAGATTGCAGCTTAAACAAATCTCAGGATTTTTCATCCACAACATTTGACAATTTCTCCACTGCACCACTTGCTGTTAGTAAGGAAAATCTTCCGACATTTTTTTCTCTTAAAAATAAAATCAGAGGAGGATTTTATGAACTCAGAAATTTCAACTATACTGATTGTTGCATTGGTTGCAATTGTTGTATTCTTAGTAACACGAGAATTTTGGTGTTGGTATTGGAAAATCAATGAAATACGGGATTTACTAAAATCTATAAATTTGAAAATGGAATGTTCTAAAGAAGACAAGTTAACTAAGGACCTTTGGTATTGTGAAAAATGCAGTACAGAGAATAGCTTGTCGGAAAAAACTGTAAAAAATGTGGAGAAAAACAATCTAAAATCTTTGTATACTTAGTTTTACGGCGGGGTATACCCGTCGTTTTTTATTAAACAACAAGATTTAATCTTCATTGCTTTTTCATTACTTATGTATTACATTTTAAATACAGAGGTATATATGAGAACAGCAGTAATTCAAACAAGAGTTGACGCAGCTTTAAAATATGATGCAGATAATTTTTTTGAATCCATAGGAATGGATACAACAACGGCAATACGTATTTTTTTGAAGCAAACTTTGATTCAGCATAAAATACCATTTGAGATTGTCCAAGATAGTTCATTTTATTCTGATAAAAATAAGAAAGCATTGGAACATTCAAAAATGCAGATGGAAAATGGCCAGCATTCAATACACGAGCTTGTCGAGGTATAGAAATGCACAAGGATTTTTCTGATGATGCTTGGGCTGATTATACATATTGGATAACGCAGGACAAGAAAACGCTCAAGAAAATAAATCAGCTTCTTGCAGATATTGAGCGAAACGGTAATAACGGAATTGGTCATCCAGAACCATTGAAAGAAAATTTAAGTGGCTATTGGTCACGAACAATAGATGAGAAAAATCGTCTTGTTTATAAGATCGAAGATGGACTGATAAAAATTATTCAGTGCAAAAATCACTATGATGATAAATAAAACCTAACAAAGGTTCGTAGCCGACAGCGGGTCAAGCCCGCTGCGGTACAACCTGTTGTTATGTGGACGCCCGCACTGGGGCGCTTATTGAGTAGAAAAAATTCAAAAATTTGCTATAATATTTCTTATGAGTTACGAATCAGTTGATAAACTACAAAATCTCTTAGCTGACAATGTATTTTCATATACAAATGATAAAAAAAAGGCAGCTGGAAGGGCTTTAGGTACTTTTCTTGAAATAATAACATATTATCTCATAAAATCATGGAAACTTGATACATTTGCTGCAATAGAACGACCATTGCCAGAATTTGCTAATAGCGAAATAACACACAATGTAGAGTTTACACTACACGGACACAGAAAAATTGGAGAATCAACATATGAATCTACAGATATCCCGATAAGTGGCTCAACAATTGTAAAAAAATTAAATTTAGCAGACTCTATATCTAAACAAAAGTCTGTAATGCTCATAGATAAAGATAATGTACTTAGAAATGCTTGCACGCTTTTATCAAATGAAAAAAGAATAATAAATTCTTATGTAGACTCCTCTGAAAATTCTTACAGTGTATATGAACTTTTTTCAAAGCCATTTGCAATGTTCGAATGTAAACGAGTTGGAGTTGAAGAAGGGTCTAAAAAGGGACCTCAAACAATAGAAAAAGCAAAACAAGGTTCTTATGTCGCTCGTACAGTATCTGCTTTGCAAAGAATTAGAAAATCAAATGGCACTTTAGCTGGATTTCTGCAAAAATCAGAAACTGAATATATGATAGACGACTATTATAAATTACTTTCAAATGTCATTAAGTCTGAAGAAAAAGCATTACTTGAAAATTTCATTCTTACAGTAGGTGTTGTTAGCAATCATGGAAATTGGTTTACATCAGAAAATCCAAATAAAGAGTTAAAAGTTCTTGCTCAATCCTATGACTGGCTTATATTTTTAACAGATAAAGGAATATCTGAGTTTATAACAGATTTGTTGATTTCTCCGAATAAAGATTATTCCGCAATAAAACAAGCATTCCAGAAAAGTTACTCTGCTGATAAAAAAGGAAATGTTTTTACGAAAGTAAAAATGGATTATAGCAGTGATGTAGCTCTTTGCAATTATTTTACTAAAAATATCTCAAAAATAGAAAATTGGTTCAACATTATTTCTCCAAAAAATAAAACACTTTTGGATTTAAAGAAAGAATTGTCTGTTTTATCTAAGAAAAATTGGGAGTCTATATATGGAACAAACTAAATCCATCACAGATTTTGCTGGTAGAAGTGTAAATTCTCAATCACAACATTGGTGTACACCACCAAAATATGTTGATGCTGTAAAAAGAGTTTTTGGAGGAGAAATTGAATTAGACCCTTGTTCAAACAAAGACTCTATAGTAAATGCAAAAACAGAATATCGTCTTCCCGAAACAGACGGTCTCCATCAAGAATGGAATTTTAAGACAATATATATGAATCCTCCTTATGGTGCAGACAGGGAGCGTGGAACAACCATAAAGGATTGGCTTTCAAAATGTTCTTATACTCATAAGGTATATGAATCAGAAATAATTGCACTAGTACCTGTCGCAACGAATACAACTCATTGGAAACAATTTGTATTTGGAGAAGCGGATGCCGTTTGTTTCTTATATGATACAAGACTTCGTTTTTTAGTTGATGGAAGCACTGATAATAAAGGTGCTCCTATGGCATGTGCTATGATTTATTGGGGTGATAATATTTCAAGTTTTGAAACTGTTTTTCAGGAATTTGGTGCTGTGGTAAGTTTAGAGAACCTCAAAAAAATGAAGTTACAAAACACTCCTCAAGAATTATTGTTGTTTGCATAAAGGAATCACATAACAAAGCTTCAAAGCGGATGTCGCGGTCAAGCCGCGCCACTGTTTAAGCAGTTGTTATACGCACAGCTCACTGAGCTGGAATAAATAATAAAAGGAGTAAAAAATGTTTCTTTATCCAAATGATTTGTATGATCAATTAATTCATGAGTATTCGAAAGTCAAAAATCAAAAATTTAACACTCTGCCTGATGTTCCAGAAAAAGACTTATTTCAAATATTTGTAGATACAGCATTTCATGCAAGTTTTCTTACTGAAGAAGGAAGAAAACTTGGTTTCCGAATTATGTATATACCTGATGAAATAGCTTTTAAAAATAAACAAAACAATATAATATTTCAAAATAGAATTCGATTTATTACGTTTGAAAAAAAAAGAATTTATTCCGTATCTGAAGTCAACAAAATATCTCCTGTAGTTGAATATAAAAGATATATTCTTTGTGTCTCTCCTAATAAAACAAGAAAAAAAGAATTATTTATTATAGGCCTTCTCGATGTAGGAGATAACTGGTGGAAATTTGTACATCATGAAACAAGTGGGGGCATGCCACCTCCAAATAATTATACAGTTACATGCTTAAAACCTGGAGAATTATCAATTTCTTCAAATGGAAGAATTATTCTAGTTTTACGTAATGGACAAATAGAAAAACCGTCTAATAATGCATTATGGGAAGGACCAATTAATGATTTCTTAAAAATTGCACGAGAAGAATTTTATAAAGAAGTATTGAAAAGTATAAATAAAAAAACATATGGAAAAGAAGATCATGATTATCCTTATTTCTTTTACAATACTTTTCTCGAAAGATTATTATTTTCTATACGTGAAAAAATGCATGGAGGTACAATTATAATATTGCCTTACGATATTAATAAAAATGATACCAGGCTTACAGATAGAATTAATATAAAATATTCATGTAATTATAACTATGCATGGGATACGCTAATATCTTATCTAAAAACCCATTTGGAATATTACGATTTACATTTCTCGCTTTGGGATAACAAGCAAACAATAACTACTGAAAAATTCCAAAAACATTCAATTCTAAATTCGCATTTGGAAGAAATTTCAGACTCAATTAGTGATTTAGTTAATGCGATTGCTTCAATGTCTTCAATAGATGGAGCAGTTGTTTTAAATGATCATTTTGAGGTTATAGGATTTGGAGCTGAAGTATTAGCTGTATCACCTTCTCTTGTTAATGTAAAAGTTTATGCTAAAAATGGTAGAATGAAGAGCATTCCTATTGAATCATATGGAACTAGACATCGTTCAGCTTTTCGATTTTGTTCAAGTTTTGATAATGCCATAGCTTTCATTGTTTCACAAGATGGGGCTGTAAAAGCTGTAAAACGAGTAGGAAGTGATGTAATAATTTGGACTGATATAAATAATGGATCTTTAGGAATCTAAATATAAAGATTCTATTATTCGTATAACAAAGGTTCGTAGCCGACAGCGGGTCAAAGCCGCGCCACCGTTTAAGCAATTGTTATGACGACAGGCACACTGGCCTGCCCTTTTTTAGGAAGGAAAAATGAAAGAAGAAAATATTCCAAATCCTAATTTAATATTCCCCATTAAAAATTTAGATTCAATTACTTATGTAAAACCATCCGTAAAAAATCCCAATATAATTGTCGGGGATTTTACATATTTTGCCGACAAGGATTTTGAAAAACATGTTACACATCATTATGATTTTATCGAGGACAAATTAATAATCGGAAAATTCTGTCAGATAGCTGCAGGCGTAGAATTTATAATGAATGGTGCAAATCATCAGATGAATGCAGTTTCCACATATCCGTTTTACATTTTCGGAACATGGGAACAGTCTGCTCCTGATAAAACCGATTTACCTTTAAAAGGTGATACAATCATAGGTAATGATGTCTGGATTGGCCAGAATGTAACAATCCTTCCCGGTGTCCATATTGGTGACGGAGTAATAATCGGAGCAAACAGCGTTGTAGGTAATAATGTTGAACCATATACAATTATTGCTGGAAATCCTGCAAAAGAAATCAGGAAACGATTTGACCCAGAATTAATTGAAATAATGGAAAAATTAAAATGGTGGGATAAATCTATCGAAGAAATAAATTCGTTAATTCCAATTCTAACTTGTTCAGATTTAAATAAAGTTCGAGAAGAATTAAAGAAAATTATTTGAAAAGAACTCAAACGCGTCACAAAACCAGGTGGAACAATCATCATCCCAACCTACATCAACATGTCAAAAGGAAGCGGAACTGCTGCCGTAAAGTTCATTGAACTCCTGGGCGCAAACTTCAAGCACCAGTTCAATTTTGATTCCTACAAAAACTTCTTTGCTGACATGGGATATTCTGATGTCACTTACGAAGTTGTTGACGGCAGAATGCCTTGCGCCCTGGCTATCATTAAAAATTCAGATTAACTGACATCAACTCCTTTTTCAGCTATAATCTTTATCATGTTCCGACCAATGAGAAGATTCAAGCAGCAGATTGCGGATAGCGAATGCAAAGAGATTTTGAAAAATGAAAAACGCGGAGTTTTGTCCCTCCTCGGCGATGACGGATATCCTTACGGCCTCCCCCTTTCACACCTTTACAGCGAAGAAGACAATAAGATTTATTTTCACGGTGCAAAAGAAGGCCACAAAATCGATGCCATAAAAAATTACGACAAGGCAAGTTTCTGCGTTTACGATTCAGGCTACCGCAAGGAAGGCGAATGGGCGCTGAATATCAACAGTGTAATCGTCTTTGGAAAAATCCGCCTTGTGACTGACCCGGACCTTACCCGCAAAATCTGCACAAAGCTGGTTCAAAAGTTTACAGATGACCAGGAATTTCTTGAAAAAGAACTTAAAAACGCCCTCCCCCGTGTTCAGTGCCTTGAGCTTGAAATTGAGCATATGACCGGCAAACTGGTGAATGAGTCCTAGGTAAAACAATGAACAGCAAAATCATAGCCATCATATACGCCATTGCAGCAGCCTGCTTTTATGCACTGAATGTTCCCTGCTCTAAAATACTTCTTTCGGAACTTTCACCGATTTTTCTGGCAGGGCTTTTATATCTTGGAGCAGGAACAGGGGTTGGAATTATCTATCTCTTTCATTTCAAAAAGGAAGATAAATCTGAACGACTGAATAAAAGTGACCTTCCATATACCATCAGCATGGTTCTTCTTGATATAATCGCGCCGATTCTTCTCATGCTGGGTGTAAAATACGGCACTTCTGGGAATGCATCCCTTCTTGGGAACTTTGAGATAGTTGCAACCACGCTGATTGCCATGCTGATTTTTAAAGAGAAAGTTACCTGGCGGCTTTGGACTGCAATTCTTTTAATCACCGCTTCAAGCATAATCCTCACTTTTGAAAG
>OCVV011280272.1_pt1 | contig 11057 bp, 11 predicted proteins | sample 1539721 | NCBI WGS metagenome assembly OCVV01 (sample SAMN02144230, study PRJEB22623) | gut metagenome | biome: sheep rumen | host: Ovis aries | place: New Zealand
CTGAATAGCAAGTGTATTCATTCTCTGTAACATATCATGTACTTCTGCAAGAGCACCTTCAGCTGTCTGTACGCAAGAGATACCATCCTGTGCGTTAGCGCTTGCCTGTGTTAAACCTTTAACCTGACGTCTCATCTTTTCTGAGATTGCAAGACCTGCTGCATCATCAGCTGCACGGTTAATTCTATAACCTGATGATAACTTCTCAGTTGACTTTGCCTGAGAACCTGTTGTGATGCCTAACATTCTGTTGCTATTCATAGCTGTTAAGTTGTGCTGAACTACCATAATAATTTCCTCCTTGGACTAACTTTTCCTTATTGGTTAACTTATTTGGTTGACTACCAATCAACCTTCTGATATATATATCGGACCAAGTTTAATTTACTTAACACATATTATTAAATTTTTTTTATTTTTTTTGTATATTTTTCTCAAACCCTGTAATTACATAGCATTATAGGCTTTTCTTTATCTAATATTTTTTGCATAAGAGGGGACGAATCACCATAATATGCGTCACAAACGTCTGCAATTAAGTCCAAATTCCACTTATTAATATATCCGATTTTATCCTCTTCGAATTCCTCTTTTACTTTTGCAAATGCCGCATATAAGTCCTTATCAATATCTGGCAATTCAGATTCTATTGCTGAATCTATAGCCCATATAAGTGTAATATCAGATTTTTGTTCCTTAAAAGTATCTAAAACAGATTGTATTTTCTTAATAGCCTGGTCTTTATATTGGTATAAAAGTGAAATATCTGTATAGAATATAACAATTTTCTTTGAAATATCTATCTGGTCTTTTAGTATATCTCTGGCTTTTTCTTTGGAATTATCTTTAAAAAGATTATTCTCATCTACACATATCTTCTCTTCAAAGATAACTCTTAATTCCTGTCCATATTCCTCTATAAGTTTTTCTATATATACGTCTTTTAACGACTGACTTGCTAAAATAATTTTATCAGCATTAATTACTCCTGGCATAAGACAATAATATTTCATATTATAATACTGTCTTTCATCTTCTTTGGAAAAATCAAACTCTCTAAAATATGGAATATATACTAACTGCCCACAACATCTTTTTAAATTATCCGAATAATATGCTGGATCAGTATCAATAGCCATATTGTAATTATCATATGGATTTTGTATGTAGATTATGTCTGGTGATAAAGCTTCTAAATTAGTAGATGAATCGGTAAGCACTACATCCACAGGATAAGATTCTTTTTCAACATAATCACATATCTTACTTCCATCATACTTTTTATAAAATAAGGACTGAGGTATAACATATACCTGATTACCAGGATTTGAAACCAATTCTCTATATAGAGGAAGAAGAATATCAAAATATCTTGCCTTAAAAGTTATAAATACATATATATTCTTCTTTAATATATACTCATCAATTTTGGAAACTAAAATCTCTATCTCTTCACTTAGCTGACTATTTGTTTTAACCCCCTGACTTACTTCAAACAGAACTTCGCAGAAATATTCAAGATTATGAATAAGTTCATAATCTGAACCTTTTACTTTCTCAAGATATTCTCCAAATTCTATAGTTATAGCCTGACAATCGTTGTAATTATCCGAATTATTACGAATAAATGTAATATAATCTTTTGCAATTGATTTTACAGGAGATAGACGCTTATCTATATTTATACTATTAATGTCTGCCTTATATACTGGTACGAAATCTACATCTTCTCCTAGTAATTTTCTTTGATTCTCAAAATAAGGATAATCATGTCCTGCACTTTTCTTGTAAGGAATATAATAAGTTCCAAATTTCTGTGATAAAAGTTCGTGACTATATAGAGGTATACTTATCTTAGTAGGGCCATATTCTTTGTATATTGCCTTATCGAATAATATTTTATCTTTGCTTCTATGTTCATAGACGCCCCAAGGTATCATCTGAGATATGCGAGATGTTTCTTCTTTATTAAACTTGCCACATACCTTTCTGGCTAATCTATATAGCTCAAGTCTAATATTATATAAAACTTCTTCCCTATCTTTTTTTATTTCAGGAATCAGACTAATAATATGTTCAAGATTATGTCCAGACTCAGCTGCCAATTTTAAGATAGTTTTCTCTATATCCTTATCTACTATTTGTCCATCATAAATAAGATCAGCAGAGTTAAGAATATTCTTAATTAGATTAGATTGTTTTCCTGCTTCCTCTTCATCATCTGGATAATTATCTAATATATAGATATCAAGACCTGCTTTATATGGAAATCCATAATGAGCATCCATATACTCTTTAGTAAAATTCATTCTCTCACTGGAAGTGAGATTAACTATAAACTGCCAGCAAGAAGGGGTAGTTTCAAAGTCGGTAAAGAAATATCCATCTGGAAGTTCTTCCTCCGCATACTTTCTAAACCTCTCATATTCTCCCCTTTTCATGGTAACATCCATATCATCATCCCAAGGTATCATATCCCCATGACGGACAACAGATATTAATGTTCCCCATTCGGCAAAATATTCAATATTATGCTTTTCACAGATCTTGGTGAACTGAAAAAGAACTTCCATCTGTACCGCCCAGCATCTCTTCATAAGAGATGGTACATAAAAGCCTCCTATTACTTCATCTTCAAAATAAGCATTATCGAATATTAACTTTTCTCTCTTGAAATCATTAGATATCATTAGATTTTCCTGCTGTATAATCGTAGAAATCTTTCATTGTAAATTCATATTCATTTTCTAAAATATCTACAATTTCTTCATCCATTAGATAAGGCTCCGAATATTCCAGAAGATACGGATTATTAATTTCCCTTAACATCAATATTCTTTCGCATATTAACTCTTTATATGTATTAGACTCTTTTCTTACAAATTCACTTCCCAATAGTCTAACGAAATCAGAATCAGACATATTTCTTATATAGTTATATCTTATCCAAGCAAATTCTATACTTGTTCTTTTTAATACCTTTGGATTATTCTTACTTATTGACTGATGTTCACCACGAAAAATACGATAATTAACCATTTTATTTTCCATTATGAAACAATTAGAAGAAAGTAGCATTCTTAACCATAATTCATAATCTTGAAGCTGAAGAAGAACTGGATTATACAGTAAATTTACATCTATTGTAGAATTGCCTATACTTGTATTAGAAAGATTTGATTTTCTTATAAGAGCACTTGGTGCATTGATAAAATTACCTTTAAAAAAGAAATGCTCAAATAGTTTTTTAGCTGACATATGACCATAACAGTTAAAAATAGTACACCAATCATCATCTATAGATTCTGTATTTAGTATATTGTCCTCAAACATCCTATTTACCCAGGTAAAACATGCCCCATACTGCTTATGTTTTTCCATATATCTTACCTGACGTTCTATCTTATCAGGACGCCATACATCATCATGTCCAATAAGAGCGATATACTCACCATGTGATTTTTTAAAGCAAAGATTACAAGACAGGCATACATTGCGATTCTTTTCAGAAGCAATAAATACTATACGTTCATCTTTAAATTCACTAATTACTTGTACGCTATCGTCAGGAGATTTGTCATCAATAATAATCACTTCAAGATTCTTATATGTTTGATTAAGTACTGAATGAATTGTATCCGCAACAAAAGAAGCTCCTTTGTAAACTGGAATAATAACTGTAACAAGAGGATTATCTTCGTTTTCTTTTTTTAGATAATGGTTATATACTACTTTATCGCCTTGAACACATCTACCGCATATATCTTCAAGAAATTCTTCAGTTATAAATCCTGTAGATAAGCACTGATCCAAGAAATCCCAAGAGCCAAACTTTTTTCCATATTCAAGAGCTATTATTTCAAATCGAAGCGCTCTATAGTATTTTTCAATATCATATAATGATTTTATATTAAAGATAGAACTATGCTGATGTTCTTCTTTATAATGAATTTGTGATAACGTTCTTATCTGACGAATTCTTATATCTTTTATACTCCAAAGATCTTCTGCCTCCAGAGTAGAAAAAATATCCTTATACGCTCCATGTTCAAGAACATTCTTCATTGTAGAGTATATTTTATCCCATTCAGGATTAGCTAACATCTGTTGACAGTTATGATAACACCAAGGAGTTAATACAGTTGGTACAAGTAGTTTTAAAGAATCCGAATCAATATTTTCACATGTAATCTGTCCTTCAACAAATACTATGTTGCCTTTCGCAAATATTAAAACAGGCGAAAGGCTATCAACAGATACGCATTCGAACGTCTCTTGTTTAGATATATCTCTATCATAATAATGATTATAACGAACAGGAGTTATATCTCCTGCCCAAGTTTCTACTCTGTCCCCTCGATATTCCTCGACTAAGCCAACATTCCACTTTTCACTACTAGCTGTTTTTCCCTGTACACCAATTGCAACAGCTTCATTATTCTTTTTGAAAATTGATAATATATCATTTATTATTTGCTCGTTAAGAATAAAAGAATCATCAGCCAAAAAAACTTTATAATCAGCAATACTCGCTTTCGCCAGTTTGTTGTATCCCTGATATACGTTCTCACCTTCATCTTCACTTAATATTCCAACTTCGAATCCTTCTGGAATATTTATTGATGATATATATTTTAAACATTCATTAAAATAATCATCATTTGTTTTATATATTAGAAAATCGATTTTATTCATTTTACTTTCCCCTTTAACACATTCCAGTTCATATAATCGCTTTTATATTCTTTTTCAAATACTTGACGCCACTTTTCATAATTCTGCATATGTAGCTTATCATTGTCATGTAGGCACCAAGGTTTATCCATATGTGGGATCACTACTTTATAACCTTTACGAATAAATTCAAGAGACTGGGAACAATCATAAAAATCCCATCCTCCAAATAGGTCTTCTCTCCATGGCAGGTCATACTGTGTAGCCATAAGAAGTCCATCCACTACAACAACCTCTTGATATGGCTTTATAGCATCTCCCCAAAGGCTATATGCTTTATCTTTTATAACATCAATATATAATTTTCCGATACGTCTCCATTGACCATCCGACCATGGTGCACCATTTTCCGCTATAGAAGTATTACCCACTATTCCAATCATGCCCACATCCTTATGATTCGTAAAAATATTAAGAATATCAGAAAGAAATCTTTTATTTGTAATATATACATCCTGGTGAAGATATACTTTATATTTTGCATCTGTACTTGCCATAGCTTCATTATATCCAGATGTCATACTATCAGCTTCTTCTACCGTTAAGACATCAATTTCATAACCCTCTGGTATGTGAAGGTTATTTATATATAACAAACATTCACTTGTTGCAAAGGAATCATTTGAACATATAATAAAACATATTTTTTTATCATTCATATTGAACATCCTTAAAGTTTTCGCAAGCTACACTTACGTGATTATATAGAGAATTCGCAACAGCATGGTTAAAATTTATATTTCTATTATTATCTAAAACTCTTTTTGCCGTATTAAGAAAGTTGTTTGCTAATGTTTTTTTATAAAATGTTGTTGTATCTAATAATATATCAATCATAGTAGTTGAGACACAGGTATTAGTAAGATAAATAAAAGCCTCTTCCTGTGCTACATCATCTAGTTCAAATTCAAATCTTCTGATGAGAGTTTTAACTATATAATATTGCTGTATTATCTTGTCAACCTCTTTAAAACGCACTAAATTACACTTCTCTTCTGCGTGTTCAAGTTCGCCAATTATTATTTTCATACACTGAAACAGCGCTATAGACTGATCATCCCACTCTGTAACTCCTTCAAGGATGTGAATTATGTCTGCATATTTTCTTTTGTCCAGTAAATCTTGAATTTCAATATAATCCATAGTCTTCCTCTCTATCATAATACAATATTATCAAGAAAACCCTCAAAGTAAAAGGGCTACTCTTACGAGTAGCCCTTTAGTGGTAGTTTTAATTAAGTTAACCAGTTTGAAAATTAGCCGAGAAGTGAAAGTACACTCTGGTTAGACTGGTTAGCCTGTGCAAGCATTGATGTACCTGCCTGACGAAGAATCTGGTTATTAGAGAATCTAACCATCTCTGTAGCCATATCTGTGTCACGGATAGCAGATTCAGCTGCTGTTGTGTTCTCAACTACGTTGTCGAGGTTCTTAATTGTGTGCTCAAGTCTGTTCTGAACAGCACCGAGATCAGATCTCTGCTTTGAAACAGATGCAAGAGCACCTTTGATTGCTGTAATAGCGCTTTCAGCATGAGTATTTGTTGAACCAGAAATTGCAACATCGCTAATACCAATACCTGATGCTTTCATCTTAGAGATTGAAATACCAATGAACTGATTAGCTTCGGCACCAACCTGAAGGTTCTTTCCTGAGAATGTACCATCAAGTAAGTTCTGCTCGTTGAATGTTGTTGTTGAAGCAACACGATCGATTTCTGACTTAAGTGCCTGAACTTCTGAATCAAGGTATCCTCTATCTGCAGATGTCATTGTGTCGTTAGAAGCCTGAATAGCAAGTGTATTCATTCTCTGTAACATATCATGTACTTCTGCAAGAGCACCTTCTGCTGTCTGTACGCAAGAGATACCATCCTGTGCGTTTGCACTAGCCTGTGTTAAGCCCTTAACCTGACGTCTCATCTTTTCAGAGATTGCAAGTCCTGCTGCATCATCTGCTGCACGGTTAATCTTGTAACCTGAAGACAACTTCTCAGTTGACTTTGCCTGAGCGCCTGCTGTGATGCCTAACATTCTGTTACTGTTCATTGCTGTTAAATTGTGCTGTACTACCATAATTTTTTCCTCCTTGAAAATGTTTTTTGATGGTTGCATCCTTGCAACCTGTTATGTAGTAACTGGGAATTACTTCCCTTGTATTATATATATCGGAATTAATTTCCGATACTTAATACCTAAAATAAAAATTTTTAATTTTTTTTATTTTTCTTTTGTCTACCTCATATTACTTCTTGGTATCCATAAGCTGCGGGTCTATATAGTTAATCTTATTCATGCTATTATAGTACCCAGTTGCTATCTTGTTAGTCATCTTGTTAGAAGCAATCTGCTTTCTTTCCTTTGCAAATGCCTGCTCTATAGTATTCTTATTACGCTGTTCAAGAGCCATAAGCTTGGTGCTTCTTTCAGTAACTTCTTTAATAAGTTTCTGCATCTTCACAACATGAGATTTGTAAGCATCCTTATTTTTCTCTATATCAGCCTTTATATTATTATACACTATATCAAAGCCACTATCTAGCTTATCCAGCTCGTCAATAATTGCAGATTTTTCATCAACAATTTTGTCGAATTTTTCCCATTCTATTATCTCTGAGCTAACTATATCTTTTTGCTGCTCTGATAATGCTATGAGCTGATCAAGCTTGTCACACTTTACAAGCAGACTGCTTTCAAGGCTTTCAATATAATTAGATGTCATACTGCGCCCTCACGCTCTTCTTTTACCTTCTTCATAACTTCTTTCCAGTTATCTCTCATAGAACGAAGATGTTCAACAACTTCCTTCATAATCTCTTCGTCTTTTGTTGCGTTAGCCTCAAGAAGTCTTCTAAGAAGATATCTGTAGATCTTATCGAATTCCTCTGCTACTGGATACTTTCTATTAAGAGTAGCTCTGAATTCATCTATAATCTTCTGAACTCTAATTATATTATTATGAGCTTTTTCAACATCTTTGTTTTCGATAGCTTCTATAGCTATGTTTCCGAATTTGATAGCTCCTTCGTAAAGCATAAGTGTAAGTTCTGCAGGTGAAGCAGTTAAAATCTTACTGTTTTTATACTGAGCATATGGATTTGCAAAACTCATCTAAATAATCCTCCGATACTAGAATCTATTATCAGCCGCCAAACATACCTGAGATAGCTGAGTTCTTGGAATCAATACTTGAAAGAAGTTTTTCCATGGTAGCAAACTTGGCATAATACTTATCTTCCATAGCTGTTACCTTATCTTCTAACTCTATTATCTTCTTATCCCACTCTGTTGCTTCAGTCTTAAGCTGTTTATCGTTATATACCTTATAGATACTGCTGAGAGATGAGCTTCCCATCTTCTCATACATGCCTTTATACATATCTCCAGAAAGCTGTGAGAAGAATGACATAACAGCTTCTGGATCCTGAGCTATCATAGCTTTAAGCTTATCTTCTTTTGAAGCTGTATTAGTATCATCTGGGTTACCATCAATATGAAGAGCATTTCTCTCGTCCTTCTCAGCCTCAAAGTAGCTCATAGTAGCAATACCAAAATCAGAAAGGTACATGGTCTTGCCATTCACTTCAAATCCCTTGATAGAAGTAGTAGTCATAACATTCATAACATCATAGAGATTGCTGTCATTTCTAAGTAGAGAATCTTTTATCTTATTCTCCCATGCCTCAATCTCTTTCTCTGACATCTGTTCCTTCTGATCATCTGAAAGAGGTTCATAGCCCTTAGCAGAATCTGCATTGTAGAGCTTAGTCATCTCATTCATAAGGTCGTTATATTCTTTAATCATATCTTTAACTACATCATAGATACCATCATAGTCAGTATCTGTTGTTATAGTTATCTTCTCGTCAGGGTTCGATGGTACACCGCTTACAGTGTATGTAGAACCATTTATTGAGAATGAGTTAGTATCTGACTTAAAGGTTACTCCGTTAAGTTCAAGTTGAGCACTTGACGCTTTAACCTTAACAGCCTGTCCACCCTCTTCCTTTGTAAGAAGACCAAGTTTTTTAAGTGCACCCTGACCACCATCTGTAATAGAGAAGTCATTGCCCTCACCTGTAGACTTTGCAGAAAGGAATATTCTCTTATTTCCAGCATCGTAATTGGCGTTGACACCACATCCTTTGAGTGCATCTACAAGTTCACCCATAGTTGATACAACCTTAGTATCTGAGTCAGAACTTGAACCACCTATCTGGATGGTTGTTTCCTTGCCTTCTCCGTCTTTAAACTTAATCTGGCTTCCTTCTTCAATATTAAGAGCAGACATAAGGTTATCTTTATCTGAACCAACATTAATCTCTGATCCTGTAAGATATCCTGCAGAAGCAGTAGATATAATCTTAGCAGTCTGAACGCCTTTAGCAGCACCACTACCTGATATAACTGATAGGCAGCTATTGCTGGTAGTAGACTTAATCTTGGCATATGCGCCGCTCATTCTGTCTTTTGCAAGTGTTCCAGAATAAAAACTATATATCTTGCTATTAAGAGACTTCCAAGCATCCTGAGTCCAGGTATTCTTTGTCTTTGCGTTCTTAGCATCCTGAACCTTTTTCTGAGCCTTAGATGTGTATGCACCGATAATAGCTTCTGTATCAAGACCAGAATTCATACCGGTAATTCTTACCATATTAGATGACATATCTACACACCTCCTTATCTCTTCTCATCGACAATAAGGCCTGCCATCTCCCAAATCTTTGCGATCATATCGAGAGTCTTTTCTGGTGGCAGTTCCTTAATAACTTTTTTAGTTTTCTTATCAACCATCTTAATGGTTATTCTATTGGTCTTCTCGTGAATACCAAATTCAGCCGATACACTGGTAGCTTTCTTATTAAGCTCCTGCATAGCAGCTTTGATTATGTCTTTTGAAGGAGCGTCTTCTTTCTGATTGCTATCCTGATTGCTATCAGCTTTTTCCTCGCTCTTCTTTACAGCCAGTGTATCTTTGTCTACCTGACTAACTACTTGTTCTAGTGTCTGACCTTCCGTGGTCTCTGATGCCTTGCTTACATTCTGTGACTGAGCCTGTACTGGCTGTGCCTGAAAGGTCATCGCGCTTGATAATGGTTCAATTGCCATCTTAATCACCTCCATGTGGATAAAGGTAGGCCGTTAAGACCGGTTCTTAACAGCCTGAAATAATTCTTAACTTTTATATCGGTATATGTTTATAAATACTTAATACTTACCTAAAATAAATTTTTAAATGTATCCGGAGACTGTGAAGTCATAGCCTCCTTATTGCTTTCCTGAATCTGGAGATATACTTCTTTACGATATACTGGAATCTCCTTTGGAGCAGCTATGCCTAGCTTTACCTGGTCTCCTCTGATATCAAGTACAGTAATCTCTATATCATTGTTAATAAATATGGCTTCGCCTTTTTTTCTTGATAATGCTAACATGCTACTCACCTGCCTTTGTCATCTGTTCTTTTCTTGCCTGTAATATGTCATAAATATAATGCTTAACAGGAAGATCCTGATCTAAGATAATTTGGCAAGCTTTTCTCTCTTCAACGTTGATAACAAATGGTGCCTTAAGATTGACACTCATCTTCTTAATATCAGAAGGTACTGTAATTGTAACAAGTACAAGTACATTATCTAATCCTCCTATTGTCTTAAGAAGTTCATCATCAACTTCCGGGTTATATTCCTCACAAACTGTAAGAGGGTCTATAACAGGCATAGCAAAGTTAGGCTCCTGTACTGACTGAAGCCACTTAATACCATTGCTGTCACCAGCTTCTACATCAAAGATAAGTGCAAAGTCCTGTAGGTCCGGAAACCCCACTATCCCCTTAGGGAAATGAAGCATCTTGTCATCACTTATCGTAACTTCCCCAAATATTCTTGTGTTAATTACCATTCTAATACCCTGTCCTTTCTTTCAGATAAGGTCGTATGCCTTCTCTTAACGTCTATTATAATTTTATCTCAAATATCCTATTTTTTCCACTTATTAGAGATAATTAAGAAGTGTTTCTTTTATCATATCGCTGGTAGCCATAAGGGCTGCCTGATAGCTTACCTGAGCACTTGAAAGCTGAACTGCAACTTCAGTTGCATCTGCATCTTCATTCTCAGACTGAAGTGTCTTGAATGTTGTTGTCTGGCTTGAAAGTCTATTCTCAACAAGTTTAACTCTTGAAGATCTGTTACCAACCATAGTAAGAGCTTCATTAGCAGAATCAAGATATGACTGCATATATGTTATACTCTTCGAAAACTTCTTCTGCATCTGGTCTTTAAGAAGTGATACAGCCTTATCAGCAGCATCCTTATCCTGCTG
>OCVV010937511.1_pt1 | contig 11052 bp, 23 predicted proteins | sample 1539721 | NCBI WGS metagenome assembly OCVV01 (sample SAMN02144230, study PRJEB22623) | gut metagenome | biome: sheep rumen | host: Ovis aries | place: New Zealand
TGACCGGTTTGACGGTAACTCCCCCAAAAACAAAGCGGCCAACGAATCCCTCACGGCCCTGTGGTTCTTCTTCGCATCCCTCATGTCCATCTACACCGACGAATCTGTCATGGAGAATCAGCTCAAGGCCATCAAGGATCTGCACACCTTTGAGGAATACAGGGATTACCTGCTTTCCAGAATTGACGAGCGATTCACGAACGACTATTTCGAGACCACTCTGACCGGTACAGGAGAACTAGCCGCATACGGATCCGGAAACAACGCATGGCTGGCCTACAACGCCGCGCTGGTGGTTCTGGACACGAAGCTGCTCTTCAGCAAATCCGGGAATCCTCTAAGAAGTCTGCTGGAAACCGGCTATGTTGCGGGGAAAAAGATGCCGCTTGAGAAGCACCACCTGTTCCCAAGAAAATACCTGAAGGATACCTTCAGCTATCCGGACTGGATGGTTAATCAAATGGCAAACTATGCGTACATCGACTGGCTGGATAACCTCATCATTCTGGACACCGCCCCCGCTTCCTACTACGCCGGGAAATCAACTTCAGGCGACGAATCGAATAAGCCGGAGTTTTACATCCTCCAAGGCGTTTCGGAGGAACAGCAAATGAAATGGGAATCCGAAAACGCCCTTCCCTCCGGATGGGAAAACATGCCCTATGAGACGTTCCTTATCGAACGGCGCAAGCTCATGGCACAAAGAATCAGGGAAGCCTATGAAGTCCTAAGAGGCCGAATTTAACTTTCTTCCTTATACAGAAACAGATACAGTACAGTAATAGATACAGTACAGTACAGATACAGATAAAAACGTATTTTTCAAATACCCTAAAGGTACCATATCCATATGGTACTCAAAAACGGAAAAAGACCGGGCGGTTCTGGATTCCCTCCATCCATGCCGTCCGGATCTTTTTGTGACAATCATATTGTTGTTGCAAATAAAAAACAACGGATTCTCTGTGAGCTTCGAGAAACCACTTAAAATCCGTTTTTTCTTCTAACCACCAAATATACTGCCTCACGACAAAACTTCAAAATAACACGGCTCCTGCTCCTGTCTAATACCTCCGCAGGACTTACCCTTTCCCAAAAACTTCATTGACACGTTCAAAACGGTCGACATACATAAACTGCTTAATCTCATCATTGTTGTACCCGGTAACCTTCCAAAGATCGGTAAGATACACACCGATCCGAAGAACGGTATTCAGTCCATCATAGGCCATGAACCTGATCCATACGTCAAGCTGTCCGGTTCCTTCTTCAATACCATCCCAAATGCGGAAGTTCTTGGCAATCTCGGCGGACTCATCAAAAATCTCACACATCCCATTGAAATCGCATCCACCAGCAACACGAGCGGCCATTCTGCAATAGGACAGAAGATCCTCTTCGACCATTTCGGATCTGATCCTCCTGACGACGGACATTTCGGAAACAGTTAGGATGCGCTTTACTTCTTCCGTGATTTTGATTTTCATTGATCCCCCTCCAATTCATTTTGCCTTGGCGATTTCTTCAAGGACCTTAAAACGCTGCTCCAGTTGAATTGGTGAAGTACACTCACCAAGCCTCATGACCGATCCGTCAGGACAAACGGCATACAGGAAGTATTTATCCCGGTAAACCCTGCTTGTCAGGACATATCGCTTTTGACCATCCCTTCCATGATAGCTGACCCACACTTTTTCGTCATCCGGGATACCATCCTTCGGACGGAGTGCATCCGTCATGGAAATCTGAACCGACGTGCCCTTCATTCTCCATCCTCCGGATCTTCTTCAATTTCGAGTTCCGTATCATATACATCCATATGGCTGAAATTGATCTTCCCCTCACTTACCATATAGTCCCACTCTTCTTCTGCTTCCTCGGAACTTTTAGCCATAATATCAACGGTCATTATGGAGTGTTCCCTATATGTCACCGTAAACCGCTTTATCCCGGCCTGGGAATCAAGAAGGGAATCATGGAGTTCTCCGATCATCTTCTCAATGTCCTCCGCATCATGGACCAGAACTCTAATCGAAGGAACATCGGAAACACCAGACTTTTTTGCCTCAATCCACATTTCAACATGCTCATCCACATCAAAGCTCTCGTAATACACCCCAACATTCTCAACAAAGAAATCTGCATCCACCCTGAATGAAAAATCCTCTCCAGCAGGGGAATACTTTCTAAGCTCCACCTCCCCGGATTCTTCATCTTCATATACGGACCAACCAAGACTTTCGCACACGGAAACCAGCTTATCAGCGAGCATTGCTTTATCCCTCCCCTCATTCCAGAACTTCTGCGGTTTCATAAACAACGACCGGATACTCATCTTCTTGCAGGTAGTTGTTTATGTTCATCTCGCCGGGGCAAGCCTCACTGTCATACAGGTTTACACGGGGAAGTCCTTTTACGTTGATCCCATTGACCATCATGTCCTCACCAAATCCAACGACCACACAGATTTCACGCTCTCCGGAATACGGATGGATTAAAACCACCTTCATCCCGACCGCAAGGTCTTCACGCTTCATAACAGTTGCATTGAAGAAATCCGATCCAATCTGTTCTTTCTCGGGCTGTGCCTCGTCAATGGCAATCAGCATTTCCTTCAGGTCATAATCCATCTGTTCAGAACCGTTGAAATACCTTCTTCCGACGATCTTCCAGTCACGAATCAGATACGTCCCGTTGTCATAGTTGTCGCAATCCAAATTCTGGACCTTATCAATCCCGATGGACAAACCGCCGCCAAAGAAATTGCCAATCACCTGCGCCAGACGCGCCCATCCGTAACAATCCTCATCGGGGGACCGAAAACCTCTCAGCTCGCAATACTTAAGGAACGCCTCAATACTGGCGCGGCCACCATTCCAGTGCAGATAAATGCCGACCCCATTGTGGGCGAACCCATACTCAGTCGTGATAACAGCTCTGTTTCCCATAGATACCTCCTTCAAGCACACACTTTGTCCGGGCAATACTTGTCACCCAGAATCGCATCCACAACAGCCTCAAGGTTGTCCGCTTCGATAACCGCTTCCTGATTGCGGGGGTTCAGTGCCTGATATCCTCCCCAATCGCCGCCATCGCACAAAACGGTTGTCCAGACCCAATTCTGACCGAAGTCGAAATACGTCTCACCAACACGATAGTTATACCGGCGGGGACTCTTTACGGTCAGGAGCTTCGCAGCAACGTCCAGTTTCTTATACTCGTCACTTTCGGGGGAAAACGTCTTGATGTACTTGCTCATCAGAATATCTCCTTTCGCATTGGAAACCTTCGAGTCAAACTCACGGGGACCTCGCCCCCACGACTATATTATACCATACTCTTCGACGTTTGTCAATATAGTAGACAAAATATTAGATACTTTTTTCAATAACCACAACGATGGCTTTCAGGAACAAATTCGACATTGATCTCAATCCAATACCGAGGATGTTCCTCCTCAATCAGCTTAGCGGTTCCATATGCTTCATCGAAGGTCTCAAACGCAGTCTGACCGATATCATCCTCGGTTAGCTTTCTGCACCAGTGGGCATGGCCGGTCCACACGTCAAGGACATAGATTTTCTTGGTTTTCATAAAATCACCTCCGATCATGCGGCACCTCCCGTTTCTGTTCAGGCCACCGTCTCAACGACGGAATAATACTCGTTGGGGCAACCGTTGGCAGCCGAATTGGTCTTGGCATTGTTCAGGTTATTCACCAGAGACTTGATCGTCTTAGGGTGAACATTGATCTTCTTGTTGCCGCGCTCACGTTCCCAGCTCCTACCGCATTCCAGCGTGTAGCTGAAATACTGAATCAGCTCTTCCAGAGTTCCGGTGATTTCCTTCTCGCGCATTCCGTTGAACGAATATCTCGTTTCCTTGATCGTGAACTGTTTCATTTTTGACCTCCTGTTATTCAATCAATGTTTATTTTACGTTCCCGGATTCCGTGTCAGCTAATGGCTCCGCGCTTCTTCAGGTCGAAGTAGCACCAGCGGAGGATCTGGGCATCGGTCATGGTCTTGAAGGACTCCAGAGTGTCCTCATAATCCTTCTGATAGGCTTCGATCATCTCCCGCTGTCTTCTGATGCAATTACCGAAGTAATTGTACCCGGCATCAAGATCAGAAGCCATGTTACGGACCATCGTGGCGATCATGGCCTCTTTATCTCCGCACCAGATCTCGTACCAGTCTTCCGCTTCCCACACTCTCGCTCTTGCCATTTGAAACCTCACTTTCTCATCGGAAACCCGAAGGCTCAATTCTTGGGGGCCGAACCTCTCTCCCCCCGACGATAATATTATATCACATCTCTCGACATTTGTCAATACTGAAAGCAAAAATAATTTGATTATTTTCTATTTTTCTTCATCAGCAGACAGCTTGCGGAATGAATCCTCACCATACGCAAGGCCGAGGCTGCGTCCATTATCAAACCGGCAATGGACGGTCGCTATATCATCCACATAAATCACAGTTCCCTTGGTCCCATCGGGAACAGGATTAGGGTCATCTCCCATGTGCAGAAGCACGATCCTCGTTCCGGCGGGATACCTCTCCTGATAACTTTTCGCCACGGCTCTGAGTCTGTCCCATTCATTCATACGCATTTCAAAACGCTCCTTTCTGGTTGCCTGTCTTAGGCAATCCTGCTCTTCAGCGAAATCCTCTTACCATTCTTCATGAAGATTTCATAGCCGTTCTTAACCTTGACAACGCCATCAATGTCACTTTCCTTCTTGGTCTTGCATCCGGGCTGTCTCCGCACAAAGGGGAGAACGATGGGACCAACGGAATCCAGATCAAGAGCAGCCTTGGCTTCCTTTCTGGCTTTATACCGAGCCATATGAAGGTCAAACTGCGCCCGGATCTCATCCAGATCCTCAGAGAAATAATCGGACTCGTAATTCACCCGATAGAATACTCTCTGCTCGATCACTTCAAGACGGTTGTTCCAAATCGTGCTGAACGAATCGAAGAAGCGTTTCGGGTTGACAGGCTCGGTGTTCCTTCCAACGGTCAGCACAACGGAATCAAATCCTCGACCGATCATTCCATCGATCTCGGCATACGGCTTTTTTTCCAGCATCACGCGGAGAATCTCATCGCCCTTCTTGAGATCGATCTTGGCAATCTCTCCCTGATGCCCGGACATGGTTGTCGCATTGATAACATACCCGGCAGCAATCAGCTCCGCAACCTTGGCGGTGAAAATGGCCTCGATTTCTTCGTGTCTCATGATTCCTTCCTTTCTGCTCATCAAAACCGAGCACTCACAAATCCTTACGCAGTCACAACTTTTACCAGACGCGCCAGACAATCTCCGTGCGGCCTCTTTCGCGGTTGTACACCTTCCGGTGTTCATGGCTCTTCATGAACTCTTCAACAAACGCGGGAATCGAACAGGTCTCAATGCGGCGGACATAATTCCCGGTGACCCACTCATAATCGATCAGCTTCAGCGCATGAGGCGTATCAACCCATTCGGAACCGACCAGCTCAAGTCCACGAGATTTTTCAACATACATCCGGACCTCGCGAAGCGGAACTCTTTTCCTCATTTCGGGCCTCCCTTAATAATTCTTGCTCAGGTCATACCAGATATCTTCATCATCAGAATCGATGCTGAACAGCTTGATCCGCTGAGTTCCGGCTCTCATCCGAATGTTCTTGAACGCCGCAATCGCTTCGGCTTTCTGATCCTTCGAGAACTTGAACTCCTTTGTGATACCGTTGCTTACGAACATCACGAGATACTTGACTTTGTTTTCCATCTTGATTTCTCCTTGTCTTCTCTGACGATTTATCGAACAACCTTCAAACCATTTCTCTCGGCCCAGCGGACCGCGCCTGCCTCGGTTTTCCATCTCGGAGTGAACCGCAGAACCGAATTCTCTTCAGCATTCTTCAATCCAAAATACTGAGCCGCAGTTCCTTTGTTGATGCAGAATACTTTGACTTTCATTTTCAACCCTCCTGTCCGGGAAGCCCTCGCCCCCCCTGACGATATAATTATATCATACTCTTCGACGTTTGTCAATATGGAGAGCAAAAATAATTAGAATTTTTGATAAAATGTTTATCTCCAATATGGATTATGGTAAACAAACAACATTGAGGTTGGGAATGAAAAAAGGACCGTCTTAATGGTCCTTCTTTCCGGCAGTCATGTTAGCCTTTGCCCACTGGACTTTCTCGACGCTTTCCCTGCTGCCACAGTCTATGGTTCCATCACGGTTGATTACCAGAACGAAATCGCCAAGCCCTTCCAGCCACGGATCCTTCAAATCATACCACAGCCCACAGACCGAACCGGTCTGAATCTTAGCAAGAGCCTGTTCACAGAACTCCTCGGTCAGAGGAACAACTGATCCATCAGGGGCAACGATTTTAGACATATGGGAGGAAAGAACACCGATATACCGCAGGGTCTCGGAAGAAAACTGATTCATACTGCCCTCCTTCAGGCTACTTTCTTGTGCCATTTCCGAAGCGACCAGAGCCGCTTGACCTCTTTGTTTGCCGCAGCCCTGTCGTTGTAAACATCGTCCCACAAACGCCCATGGGAAAACCAGCTCAGAACAAGAAACGCACCGTGGTTCTCCCAGCATTCGATGTTCAGGCATCGCTGGCCCTTTTCAAAACACTCATACGCGGCGACCTTGTTCCATCCGCGTTCCCGCAAAGCCCAATCATTAAGATGCAGAGCCATGATCCATCCCTCCCGGCATTAGCCTCTGGTTTCCATTTCCACAACATCATAACCGCATTCAAGGGCCTTGGCGAATGCCCTCTTGAACTCCTCGAAGGAATCGGTTTCAAACACCTGAGGATCAGAGAACAGCTTGCTCTGGTTTTTCAGATAATACACCATGCGATACTTTTTCATCTACATAAACCACCTTTCGTCAGGCGGGGATGACTTCCCCGCCGCGTCTGCCGCCGAACTTCTCGGAACCGTACATGTCACGGATCTCATCAAGGCTTAACAGCTTTTCGCCCTTCTTCCTGAAAGCGCCATGGTGGAAATACCATGCTGCCTTGTTGGGACTCCAGCGGAAGCGCATTTCCTTCAGTTCATCCTTGTGGGCACGGGTGTTCCCAGTGACCCACAGCCAAGATCCACAAAGCTCCACATCGATCCCGTCCATGTGGATCAGCTTTTCGATGATCTCAATGAACTCTTCAGGAGCCTCGGCCTTATCAACAGGAGAGCTATAATACTCACCGGCGGCGTTCTTGTGAACCGTAGCCAGCTCACGGCACAGGATCTCATACTCGGCGTTGATTTCCTGCATCTCCTCGGTGCTTCCACCCATGTCCGGGTGGTGGGCAAAAGCGAGCTTCTTATACTGAGCTTTCAGCTCTTCCAGAGTCGTGGGGTTCACAAACCATTTTGCGGACTTCATACTTAGCACTCCTTTCGCATCTTCGCGCTTCATCCAACCTCATCTTACGAGAATATTATACCACATTATTCGACGTTTGTCAATATTTAGAGAAAATTTGTTTGTACTTTTTTCACTCGCCCATAAGCCACTGGTCATAAACTTCCTTATACGGAACATCCATTAGCTTGGCAAGCGCATAGAACAGTCTCTCACGAATGACGCTATCTCCAACACCAATCACATCATACACGTCCCTGTACCGGTCAAGCGCATCAAAAAGATCATAGAAAGTCACGGTTTCATCAATCTCGACACCCAGCTCATCGCTGGGATATACGGAGCAATAATAATCACGCAGTTTGGTTGTTTTGGTGATTCTCATTTCCTTTCCTCCGTTCATCTGAAATATTCGCAGCCAATAATTCCGAGCGGGAAAGTCTCATAGTGGCCCACATTGTTCAAATCATCAGGTTTTCTGAAAACCCTCGCCGCCCACTCTCTACGGCCCTCCGGATCGGTACTCACGATCTCGGTGAACTCGATCCGGGCGGTGGCTCCTTCAAACCAGAAGGTAACGCCATCATTGGTCTGCCGCTTCATCCCATTATATCTGGTTTTCAGATCGCCACGATACAGGCCAACGCCATAATTCACAAGGTCAAGAGCTCCGATCTCTTCTTTGGTCAGCTTGGCAAGCGTCTTGTTTTCGATCATGTCGATGTTCAGCATTTGAACCACCTTTCTGGTCCTTCACAAACCCCTTGACTTTTTCCCGCCTGTCTGCTATAATGGAACCGAATCCGGGAAGAAGGCGGGCTTTCGCCTCCCCGGTTCGGATTGGATCGGCTCGTTACTTAGTCTGGGCAGACTTGGGGGTAACGGGCTTTTCCTTTTCTTCCTTCACAGGAACCTTTGAGTCTCGAACTATCTTGGCAGCTTCTTCATCGCCGGTCTTCAACTCAATGATCTTGGCGATGTTCTCAAGAGAAGCATTCCACTGCTTATCAGTCATACCATATTCAAGCATCCTTTCTGCCCGCCTTTCTTCCCGTCAGGTTTTCGGTCTGCCGTTCGCATCCCCTGTCCCCCTGACGATATTATTATACCACAACGCTCGACATTTGTCAATACTATTTGACAAATTATACGACAATTATTAGATGTTTTTTAACAAAGAAAAAGCCCCGTGGCTTTTACACCACGAGGCTTGAATCTATATACCGCCGCATCAACGAGCGCAGGGGAACGCTCTCCACGACGGACGCAACGGGCGGGAGGTCAACACCCGTAAACGTCAAGGTTATTTCTTTTCGGGGAAGATCGGACAGGCATCGTCCGGGCAGTCTCCGCTTTCGCAGATTTCCGGGACGATATCGTATTCGATGAAGAAATCATCGTCTCCCGGCTCCTCTTCCGGAGCGACGGGATCTTCCGGTTTCTTCTTCGCTTCTTCCTTCTTCGACTTCTCAGCGAGGTAGTCAAGGGCATACTTACGGGTCCAGTCGAAGACGTACTGCGCTATGACTTGCAGTTTATCCTTGGGCAGGAATCCCCTGAACGGGGCGGGCAGGGCTTTATACATCCAGTCCACGACCATTGCCATCTTGTCAGGACCGGGCTGGCCGGTCTCTTCGGCAAGGGCGATGAACTTGGAGATCATCTTGACAACATTGCCCTTTTCTTGGTAGTAGAACATGGCAATCATCAAGGCGATCCAGCAGATCACCGAAATGATGCCAAACACATCATGATAGGTGAATTCCATTTTTCAACCTCCATTGGGTTTTACATTTCAACCTTAATATCTTTTTGACTTCCGCTGAGCTTCAAAACCTGCGGGGCATGGGTTGTGGGAAGCAGATTCTTCCGAGCGGCATAACCCCCATACTCCAGCCACGAAGTAGCGGAGATAACCTTGAACGGCTTAATGGCAACCGTGTTGTTGTAGGGGTTTACCTTGATCTTTCCCGGCTGGGTCACGAAAGGCCGATGGGTATGTCCGAGGATCAAGGCATCGGCCCCGTCTATGGTATACCCGAATCGCTCAGCGCGGTTCACAGCACCACCGGTCAGAAGCCCACCGCCGTTTCCATGTACAACGGCGAGGATGTACGTGGGATTATGCGCCCCATCTCCGGATACGCTCCCGATCTGGATTTTTATGAAGGCCATGTTCTCCCGGTACAGGTCTTCGATATCCAACTTTGCGCAGATATCATATACCGGATCATCGTCCGCATCTTTTCCGGACCGGCCTTCATGATTTCCGGGGACGGCGCACAGAATCCTGTCCTTCAACGGAGCGAGCATCTCTGCCATGAGCTTCTTCTGGGAGCTGGGACGCATGGTCTCATCAAAAATGTTGCTGATGCTTGAGCGGGTGGCATTGTTTATCAGGTCACCCGCCAGCACCAGATACGAATTTTCCTCCCCCATTACCTTCGTCCGGAACTCACGCCATGCGGATTCCATGTGTTCCGCCGCGCCGAGATGAACGTCGGAAATGGGGTAGATCTTCAGATCGTCATTCCCCGGAAAATGCCGGGTGATCATTGTGAAGTCCTGAAGCATCCGTCACCTCCTGTTAATCGGGGACATGGTTACACCTCATCATCGGATCCCTTGGCGTTTGCAAATTCGTCCTCGGTTTCGGCGGGAGGCTCCGGAATCTGCTTGCCTTTATACCCGTATTTCGATATGTTCTCGCCGAGGGACTTCACAGCATATGCTATCGCAACCCCGAGGATCGTTCGCACAGCCTCCTGAGACAAAGACTGCGCGATCTCACATCTTCTGAGCAAGGCAAGGCCATAGGAACACCACACCCAAGCGATGGCGTTGGATGTAATCAGGGTACAAAGCCGCTTCTCATAGGTTTCGTTCCATTTCTTACGCTTCTCGGCAAACCAGATCCGGAATTTGGATTTCTTCTTCTCCATCCTCAATCGCCTCCCTTCATTGCACGATGGATGAACGTCAAAACCTCTTCGCGGGTCACGGGATCGTTCAGCCGGTAATCCTTCACCCCGGAAGAAGAGCCTTTCAGAATGCCCCTTGACACGGCCCATTTGACAGCCTCGTCAGCCCATGTATGGGGCGTGTTTCCATCTCCCGGTGTTCCGGTCTTCTGGGCGGGAACCGGGCCGGAAAGAAGCCCTGTAACCTCCACAGCGAGATTTCCGAGACGGTTATACAGCCAGTCTCCGGGGCAGGACTTCTTGGCGAACCACCGGTGGACCGTCATAAGCATCTCATCCGACTTCGGCGCATACGCCAGAGCCTTGTCTTTATCCGGAATCCAGATCAGCCTCTTCTTCCCGTTCCGGCGGCAGATGTCCTCGCAGAGCTTCACCAGAGACGCATAGACGGAACTGTTCATGGCGTAGGGGTCGGTAGTATCGGACGCGCACTCTATCGTGACGGCCCTTTGGTCATTGTCATTGGAGGACGTACACCACGAACGGTTCTGCTCTTCGACGTACATGGCGACCCTTCCATCCACACCGATGCCATAGTTGGAGCTGGCCTGTCTGGAAACCGGCGCGAAGATGTTGCCAAGCGTCTCCACGGAGCACTGGCCCACCACGCAATGGGGAGAGATGCGGTCGATGCTGTGGGTCCTCTGCCCGGAATGATTCGGGCTGAGCATGGTATAG
>OCVV011356275.1_pt1 | contig 11052 bp, 5 predicted proteins | sample 1539721 | NCBI WGS metagenome assembly OCVV01 (sample SAMN02144230, study PRJEB22623) | gut metagenome | biome: sheep rumen | host: Ovis aries | place: New Zealand
CATTAATACAAGTTGATAAAAACATTGGACTCCATAAAGAACTATCTGAATTTAAAATAAACGTATAGTCATATTCATCTGTAATGTTTTTATAAACGTAAGTGTATAAATATTCTATATATGATTGGCCAACTATATTATCAATGTCGTTAATATTATTATCATCGAGTAAATCTAAATAGTGAATGTTTAAATCACAATCATTGTGTATCAATTCATTTTCAACAAGTCGGTTTTTCCACAATTCTACTGAATTATATGCACTTACATCACTAAAATTTAGGAATACATCAATAGTATAATCTGATTTTTCACATTGTTGTATATAAATTGATTCTATACAGCGCTCGATATTCATCATAGAATTATAACCAACTACTAAAATATGAATTTTTTTCATAATCGTAACTCTTTCCTTTTAATATAATGTGGCAAATCGATTATTTATTTTAGTGTCGTTAATATTCGTACTGATATCGGTAATCTTAGTACTTATCTTAACTGGAGTAACATTACTTGAGGATTGACTTGAACACATGCAATAAACAGTGGCCATTGTTGATACACCATCACATACCATCTCAACCTGCAAATCACTACAGCCACAGTCATTTGACGCGGACGTCGGACAAAGGATTACTTGTTTATTCATTGACTTAATTACATTACCACGATTTGTAAAACCATTTTCATATACAAAATAATATGTTCCACCTTGTGAGAGACCGCTAACCTCAATGGTACCATTCGCTGGAAGACTGTCAATATCTGGAACAGAACTCAGTTGAACGTATGACGTTGAATTTGGTGCTTGTGATGCCATTGTTGAGTAACGTATTTTTGCTTGATAATGATCACGCACATTTGCTATTTCGCTTTTGTCTAATACAATGGTCGCTATCGCTTTTGTTGATGTTGATCGCGTGACGCTTTTAAACGCCGCATCAATATCATATAAATAGTACCCACTAAAAGCATCAAAACCGGCAATATTAATTATATATGGTGTTGTTGGATTAATTAATTCTGTTTCTTTTTTATATGCAACCAATCTACCAAGTTCGTGCGTGTCACAGATTGACTCTCCGCCATATAGTTCAGCTTTACCAGATATTGGACTTTCACCTACCGATAATGGTACGAGCCCGTATCGATCTGTATTTACCATGTAATAACTAGCCATACTATATCACCATCCAATCTATACATTCTAATTCTTTTGGAGAACATTGTAATTCTTTAAGATCTTCTTCTTCGAAATAAATATCTTCATCTAAATTATAACGAATATCTGCATTTAATAATGCTGATAGTTGCTCATTCATAGGACCTTGATTTTCATCAGGTATTTTGAATATTATAGCTGTGCCAGATTGATCTGTGTATTGTTTAATATTTCCATCATCATCTAATTCGGCATATTGCTTTAATAGGTCATATTCACATTCTTTATATTTACGCGCAATCATGTCGCTATCTTTGAAAAATAATTGAATTTTTCTTGATACAGTAAAGGGCAATTCTTTATTTAACCATTTATCTAAGACATTTCTCGCCTCTATAACATTCTTTATAGTAATATTTTTAAGCATAAATTATTCCTCCCTAGGATAATATAATCTATTGTTTTTACCGTTATTTTATAAAATAGGATGCCCTATTATTTCAATAAGGCATCCAATTTTTTATTAATTTCTGCTATTTGCTGTTCTAATTCATCAATACGTTTTTGTTGTTTTTCAACAATCTTTGTTAATTGCTGAACTGCACCCATTGTAATATAAGGAACTTTACCTTCATTAATAGAAAGAGTGTGTTTTTCATCGTCCATTTCGGAGATCATATGCTTTCTATATTTTTCTGGAAGTTCTTTATATAATTCTTGTGCAATCAAACCTAAGTATTTATTTTCTTTGTCTGATTCTTTCTTGAAGTTAAACTCTTTAATCTTTAAACGATTAATGAGATCTAAGAAGTCTAAATCAGATTTCTTAATATTATCTTTTAAACGTCTATCAGATGTTGCATAGAATGATGTCGCAGAGAATTTAGTATTAGCCACCCAACCAGCAGTCGCTGTTGATCCACGAAGATATACTGCAGCAGAAGTTGTTCTATCACCTTTATAAAAACCAAATGTACCGGCATTATTATGGATAGTCCACGTATTTGTTGTTGTACCAGTATTACTAGTATTAGTTGAATCACATAAAACAACGTCAGCATAACCATTTGAAGCTGCGTGAATACGAACACCTTCACTGTAGTTACCATTTGTAGAATCTGATTGAATTTCGATAGAGTTAGGAATTGTTCTAATATTACCACCACCTGATGCTGATGTTGGTAACTTAAATAAGCGTAAATAACCTTTAGAAACGGATCCGCTGGTATCAACATTTGCTTGATATTGAACTTTATAAAAGTTAGAGCTACTATCAATTAAATATGAATATTCTGGAACGTTATATCCATATGTAGGTAGATATGTAGAACCGGTCATACGCCACATGTAATATCTGGCTCTAGTTGGTGTTATTAATTCACTATCATTATATTTAATACCAACATATTCAAATGTGTCAAAGCCGCTACTGAACGTACCAGTGGTTGAACTATATAAACTATCGCCACCGCCAATATCATAACCATCAATATTAACAAGTGGAGTTCGAATAATGGATACTGTTTTTTGTGCCGCTCTAATAAGCCCCACACCAGTACTTGTATATGTATCCGGATTAGTGTCAACATCATGATCTTGGTTATTATAATTTACAACGCCGCCATCGCCAGTATATCTTGAAGCAAAATCATTTTTTGTAATATTAAGTGTTGATGATAGTGCTGCAGCTAATGTTGAATCAGCAATTAGTCTACCCGCAGTTGTTGGAAGCGTAAAATCTAGTACAGTTCCACCATTAGATGACATTATACCTTTGGTAATGATAGCTTCGTGGAAGCTTAAACCATATTCTTTTGTTGTAGAATATTGCGATGTATTATTACTAGCAATATCTGAGAAGATATGGCCATTAACATAAATACCGCCATTATTAACAGAAAGATAATTATTACTACCATTAATATAGAAGTTGGCATTAGGTATAATCATACTACCAGCTGAATCATATTTATATGGCGTGCCATATTCGGCCAAGGTTGATGGTGTGGCCCAGCCAACACCACCAAACATATATGTATTATAAACAGTTAAACCGTTTGTATATGTTGAGCTTGTACCAGTACATGAATATGTAAATCTAATGAATTTATTATGTTGGCCATAGTTTGATCCACCAAGCGCTGATGTGCCTGGTAAACGTAAGTTAATAACATTCCAGCCACTCCAACCCTCAATGTCATAAGTTCCAACTGTACGCCATGTTGTTGGTGATTCATAGTACGCTGTTTCAATAAGAACTTTACAGCCACTACTACCAGAAGTAGAAACCAACATCATTATCTTGAAAATTTCAGTGTAAATACCATAATCTGTGGCATTTAATGTAATTCTAAGACGATCTGTGGTATTGTTTGTAGCACCATATTTGAGATTAATGCCGTTAGATGTTGTAAAGAATGCTTGGCGTTGATCATTTGTTATTGTATTTCTATCAACTGTTGTCCATGTTGAACCACCATCATTACTACGTTCAATTTCAACCGCTGCACCAGAAACACCGGCTACGCGGTTTGCACCAAGATTAGGAACAAGTGCAGCGTCAAGTGGGCTAAAATTACCAACTCGTTGCTGTCCACCACCCCATTCGAGATAGCTTTCATATCTATTACCAATATCGCTAAAATTATATGAGTGTGTGTGGCCAATTGGTGCATATGTATTTGCTAATGTAGTTCCATTTTGATAAATAGTTGTAGCATTTAATGTTCCGTTAACATCTAAGTTGTATGCACCTTGTGCGTCATTAGCAATAAGTTTATTAATTGTAACTTTACCATTTTTAATTTGCAAATCTGGAGTTAAATTTTGCCAAGAAGTGCCTGATGTGCAACTTAAGCCACTCTTGAATATAAATGATGTTACAGAGCTTTTTGCTGCAAAAATCATTGCTTCATTTCCAGGAGTTGAATAGTAAATACCGCCATCATAACTGCTGTGTCCACTTCTCATATTTAAGTAGTAAGAGCCATCACCAACAGTTAAGTTACCAGCACCAATTTCATCATGTGTATAACTTGGTTTTGTTGCACCCTTCGCCCAATCTTTTATATCTGTTGATTTTAATAATGCTGTACCATCAATTGTGATTGATGCGCCCGATGAGCTTGAATTAAATTGGAATGTGTGGGAACCAGCACTGGCACCACCACCATCTTCTGAGTCATCAAAACGCCCAACAAATTTAAAATTAGCAGTTACTTCATCTTGAAGGAAGTCAAATAAAACTTCGGAATCATCAACACCAATACTTAAACACTCTTTATCACCACCATTGCGAGAAATCTTAAAATAATTTGTTTTAGTGGCTGTATTATAATTTGCACCAGTCTTAGGTAATGCATAAGATGTATAATTACCACTATGCAAAAGTACCTCAGAATTAGTAGCGGTAGTACCTGTACCATATGCTCTATTAGGAGCATAATAAAGTACGCCACCATTGTCCCATAATGTATCGGCATGTGTTGCATCACGATAAAAGTGAATACCTTCTCCGGCGTTATCACTTAGATCAGCGAACTTAATTGAATTCAGACCATAAATATCTGAATTATTCATGTTCAATGCACCGGATGATAGTGAATCAGTATATTGACCGCCTAACATTGTTAATACACCGGTCATTGTATCACCGGATTTTGAAACATAGTTATGTGTGTGATTTCCAATCGCAATTTGATTTTCACCTGTTCCGGTTGGTAATCTCGCAAATGGAACAGTTCCAGATGCGATGTTGCTACCATTTAGTGATGTTAACCCGGCACCATTACCATAAAAATATGGCGCCTCGAGCCATACATGTCCTCCATCACTATTATCAACATCCATAACTTTCAAGCCTTTTGATGCCCTATATGAATCATAATCAGTATATACAATACCAACTGATTGACCACCATTTTCTGAAAATACTAGTTTAGGGTTAGCTGTACTGTATGTCATGTCATTACTGGTTGTTCCAGAAATGTGAACCTCACTAATTCCAGGCAAACGTAATTTACCACCACTTTGTGCATTATTTGCAGTAAACTGTGTTCCATCAGCTAAGCCAAGATAGACCGTTTTTGTGCTATGATTATATTTTAATCCAGCCCAAACATTATAATCCCAGCTATCGCCGCCAAAACGAATAGATGTATTATTTTGTAATATTAGTTCACCATTAATAGCATTTACATATGTGCTACCAATCTTAACACCGCTGTGATTGGCCCCGGATGTTGTTGTTAATAAACCATTTAAGGTTCCACCAGAAAGTGGTAAATAGCTTGATAAATCACCAGCATATGCTATTTCGTTGTTGTTCCATCTTGGTCTATTACCATTTGCATATAATGTTAGACCAGTGCCATTAGAACCATTGTGCTCAATTGTAAAATCTCCGGCAGCGCCCGATGTTGATCCGGCAGCGCCTCTTTTACCAATAATCCAGAGGCCATTTGATGTTCCAGATGTAGAGCCAGCAGAACCGCCAACTGCGATTTCGGCCCATCCATTAGATGCTGCATTTACTCTAAATCCTTCATTATATGAGTTTTGAGCTGTATTATAACTAGGATTTACAACAAATTTACCATTTACAATTAATGACTTGTTTGAATTACTTGCTGCTAAACCAACAGTAAGTGAGCCATTAATAATAGTATCTTCTGTTGCACGTAAATTACCACGTACTATTGTACTATTTAAATCAGCCATAAATATGCCTCCTTATTTTTCATAAAGTTCATTAACTTTAATTCCACCACCAGAAAATACTTTAGTAGTTGCGGATTTACCGGAATCAACTTCCGTTGTTAATATAAAATTATTTTTATCTACTTTATATGTTTTATTTGCAGTAATATCATGTAATTTGATATTACTTATAGTTATATCTGTTCCTAATTCACCAGTTTCTCTATATCCATATCCTAGCTTAATTGCAGCATAAGATAAATATGTTGTTCCTACTGTGAACGAAGAATTTCCATCATTATTTGTGCACACTTTCCAAATATCATCATTTATTGTAAAATCCCAATGACAGTCCATTTCGCCAATAAAATTGCTAGGTTGTGTCACTAATTTGTTTGTCGTTGTACTTGGATTAGTTGTACTTGTACCCCAACCGACTTGACTAGAGAAATAAACTTCTGACATAGATGCACTGGATTGTCCTTTAACATGCCAAGATAAAACATATCTATGACCTTTAAATAAACAATTTGAATTTTTCATAGGTGATAAGCATAGACCACCCCAGGTATCCCATCCAGATCCAGAAATAGCTCTACCATCCCAATTTGGCTTGGAATAAATTCTAATGCCATGCTCTGTCATTGTAACAGATAGATTACCCTGTGTATAACGGCCAATTCCGGCTTTTGATGAATTTGGATAAGATGCATCATAACTTGTTTTTGTAATTGGACTAAAATGTCCATCAAAACAAGATTCGCCAATAATTGTTGATATGTTATAATTGGCCAATTCTAATAAATTATTTGCTGTAGGATATTCAATAACTTCTCCTGTAAAGAAGTTACCAGCCCTGTCAATACTTGCCTTTCTCTGACATTCTAGTTTAATGTCATCTACTGACAATGCTGTTGCATATACTTTTAAATCGGACAAATATCCATGGAATTGAAAGCTATTGCTTTCATTATTTGCATATTTACAAAGAAAATATTTTAAATCACCCCAACCGGAAAAATTAACTCCAGTAAAAGCATAACAATGCCACTGAGAATCACATTTTGGTTTAGTATATGCAGTGCCATCACAGTATGCGGTTCCTTGTGAGCCGCCATTTGATGAATACCAGTTTCCACCAGATGATGATCCATTTGGTGTATTTGCTAAATAATACTTACTTCCTGAGTCATTTGCGCCAAATAACATTTTATAATTATCGGATACATATTTAGCCCAAAATACAACTGTTCCACTGGTAATAAAATTCAATGTAGCGGTTCCCATATCAAAATAGCCTTTTGTATTATCTAGTAAACTAGCCGAATATTGCCCACTACCAGAATCTAATACAAATTGAGGATTGTTTATCTGTGTTGCATGTCTCCCATAACCGGAACAGTCATACAACAGTTCATTGCTTCGTGTGTCTCCAGTAAATGGTGTAGCATGATCTTTAGCTTCTAACTGAACTGTATTATTTTTCATAATTATATATTCGGTTGATGGGCAATTATAACAATTAAGTTCAGTATACATTTTGGTTGTTGTGCTTTGTGTTGTAATAGTTTTACTTCGTAATACCCATCGTCCAACCTCATCCGCAGTGCAACCAATTCTCCAGCTGTTTGTTTTTACTGAAGCACTGTCAGTTCTTTCATAAAAATACATATTAAAATACGCATCTGTTGATGAATATTTCACATAAACTGATAATGTATATGTTGTTGACGGTGAAATTGTTGTATACCCGCCTTGAGATGATACTGTGTAACTCTGATGGTTACCATCTGTTGCATACCCATATAAAACCATATCACCATCTGAATTTATCGTTGGTGCGGTTGAATTAATTTGACTTCTTGGCCATTTTGATGTTACTGAGAAATCCGTTCTTCCGCCAAATAAATTCGTTGTTGATTCAGTATATGGATCTTCAAAATCATAATGAAGAACTAAAGCCTTACTTAATTCTTTAACCTCTTTCGCTGATAAAGCATGATCATACATACGTATGTCATTTGCATATAGTGGAATGGATTTTCCTGGTCCATTTCCTCCGCCAACCCACGCTTGATTTATATAATATTCATGACTTTCATATTCAATTGCTGTAGAATAAGTTGTACTACTGTGTAAACTACCATTTACATAAAATAATATTTTTTTATTAACAATATCAAGGACAACCATAAAATGATACCATGTATCAAAATTTACAGTATATGCTGATGATGTTGCGTATATGCTTTGACTTGATTTTCTTAAATATGGATAAAATCTAATAGATGAAAAACTTCCACTACTATAAATATTATTTGATTCCCATACTAGTCCAAATCCACCATAACTATTGTTACCAATTAGGTTACCGGTAGGCGTTGTTGATGCGCTATTGACAATTGAACTAGTTAATACTGATGCAATTTCTGATTGATTAAACTTAAACCATCCTCCAAATGAAACACTTGTATTCGCATAATTCAATTCATTAATTGCGTTATTTATTTTTAATGCAGATGTTATTTTATAACAACTACCAATTTTTCCAGAAGAAATACTACTTGTTCCACTGCTAGATAATGGTGCTGATTTTAAACCAATATCATCTAAGTTACCATTTAATGGCCACCAATGTAAAAGTCCCATATAGCATCCTCCTTTTCATATAAATTTAAAACAAAATGACCTCCAAGCTCAAGAGCATAAAACTCTTGAGCCATTTTGTTTTATGCAAAGATAAATTCAATACAATCCTCAGAAGAATTATATTGCATTGTTGCTTTTGTTGTTGTACCAGAAGATACTGCAAACTTTTCAGATTGAATTGAACCCGCAGCATTTCTTGATACTACTTTATTTTGTGCAGCATTACCCGCACTTGATACGTCAGATGTGTTCACTTTAGTTGCGAACATATTAACGATCGTCGTTGTCCCACTATAGTCGGCGAAAAGATTCTTGATCTCAGCAAGCTGGTCGGAGAGGCCATCTGCGTCAGCGGCATAAGCTCCCCACAGAGTATCGAAATTGGCCTTATCCGTGGCAGACATCAAGCCAGCTGCCGATGATGATGCCACTCCTTTTCCCGCATATTTATTAGAAAGTAATTCTCCGCCTTCACTAATTGTTCCAGGAACCGCTAAATTACCGCTTGTATCATATGTCATTGTCTTTCTGTTACCAACAGTTTGACAATTTGTAGCAAATACAATTGTATCATCAGCAGATAAGTATAATCTTTCTGTACTATTAACACCAAGAGCTCCACGTAGAGCACTTGCTGATTCACCGGCACCAATATATACTGTACCGCCAGCTTCCATTACTAACGTATGACCATATGTTGTTCCATCGTCATAAACGGATAAAGGTGTAGAAGTATAGTTACTTGTTTGATATGATATGTTACCAGTCATTGTTCCGCCACTTAATGATAACTTATTATTAAGCTGCGTTTGAACGTTGCTTGAAACACCACTCAATGAATATAAATCAGCTTCTGTGATTGGAGAACGCTTGATTGTTGCATTATTACCATCGACATCGGCTAATACAACATATTGAGTTGCGCTAGGCGTATAGTTATTAGCATATGTTGATACTAATGAGCCGTCAGTAAACTTCAATCCGCCATTAATTTCAACATCTGCTTGGAATCTCGCTCTACGATCTCCACCCTTTTTACGATATAATGCTAAGATATTTAAGTTGTCATTTGTACCATTTTTATTGTTAATAACAAATGATATTACTGATTCCTTATTTGCATCTGTAATACTACTATATAATACATTCTTAACTGTATCACCTTGAGCAGCATCAGCATTATATGTAACACGGTAGTAAGTTGCAGAGTTATCGGTATAGTTACCGACACCAGCAACATTAGAGTGTAATGTAACTGATGTTTGAATCTTTGCTTCTGATAAAGCGGCATATAATCTATTATGATTATGACCGAATTGTGAGAGTGTGATCCATTTAGACCAGCTACTACCTGTAGAGTTTTTAGCATAGCTCTTATTACGAATATACATGTTCGTATATGGAGCATTAGCATATGGCGCACCTGTAAATGCGATTTGTACTAAGTGTTGTAAATAACCATTAGCCGCATTTGTATCGTAAACTTCTCCAGTATAACCATTACTAGTTAATACTAAACAGATACCGTATGTATCATTTGCGAAAGCTGATGATTTATATCTATCTGTTGATGTTGAACTATCAGAAGTTAAGTCGTTAGTATCTGCACCAGGAACATTTGCTGTTCCGTTTGATGACATCTTTCTAAATCTATAAATACCAACTTCGTTAGCATTATTTAGGTCTTTAATTGATCCATCATCATAGAATAAAGTGTCACCATTTGTGGTATTGTGTCTTGCATGGAAGAATAAATCTCTAAGTGAATTGAATTCACCATATTGTGAGAGATATTTCTTTCTAGTCGCAATGCCACTATTTAGATCTAATGCTAAGCTAGTTTGAACGACTTCATTAGCTGCATTAGTCATAACAAGCTTAAAGCCATTAGCTGGTGATGTATTGGTTGTGATCTTACCATCATTAGTAATATTTTTATGTTTGTGTAATAAATCAGCTGCACCAACATATGATGGTGAAATTACTTGCCATTGACCATCGATTGCTAAGACTTTATGCTTAGTGTAATCCATAGATGGATATGATGAATAATCTAATACTGTGCTAGAATTATTGGTTGTATCAAATACAATATTTGTTTTCTTGAAAACACCCTTATCGCTGCCACTTGGTGCGGTAACGACGAATGCTAAACCACCCAAACTACCACCAGTATTATTACCAGTGTTACCATCTTTAGTTCCAATATCGGAAATCTTAAAGTTACTTGAAACTGTAAGAGTTCCACCAACGGTAACATTATTATTAAATGTCGCCGCGTTAGTAACACTTAGTGTATTAGAAACTGCAACGGTTCCTAATGATGAAGAACCAGTTGATGTGATGTTTGTAGTTGTAATTCTATCACAGTTTGTGATTTTATGTTTGTCTAAGTTTATATCTTCAACAAAACGAATGCCTTTAGAAACGTAAGATGCATCATTCCAGTTATCACCATTACCAATGATTAATTCATCGTAACGTGAGTGTGTAATGCCTCTTAAAGAAATGTCTCTAAAGAGTTGTTTTGTTGAGTGTGT
>OCVV010001290.1_pt1 | contig 11051 bp, 12 predicted proteins | sample 1539721 | NCBI WGS metagenome assembly OCVV01 (sample SAMN02144230, study PRJEB22623) | gut metagenome | biome: sheep rumen | host: Ovis aries | place: New Zealand
CCGATGTTTCCATAGGCTAAACAACTCTATTATTACATTCCTGACTGATTTCGTTCTTTATAATAGAGAACGATTAGTCCTATTGCCACAGCCACATCCACCACGTTCCACATCGTTCGCCCCAGCGCCACTTTGATGAATGGTTGGAACAGCAATGCCAACGCGCCAAACGTGATTGCCAACACATTCTTCTTCTCTTCGTAATACTTGTAAGCCATCACCCCAAACACCACCATCGCCACAAACCGCACCAGCTGATAATAGCCATAAGGCATCGGGGCAATGCAGAGGAGAAGGAGGATACTTGTCACAATAAATATTTCTTTACAAATCATCCTTTTGACTGTTTCTTATCATTTCTGGTTTATAAAATGCCTAGGCCAATAAAATGATGTGTTTTATCCAATTTACTAATCATCAAGACCAAGATACAAGGTACTATAACCTTCATATGCAGAATCTGCAGCATCTCTAAGCTCTTCATCGGTCCATTCGTGTGAGGATGGATAATCAGGCTCATAATAATATGTATAAAGACGTTCGACATTGTAGATATAATTATAGCTAGGGGTGGTAAATCGATGAAATATTTCATAATCTCCAAATTGAGTTTTTGTAGCCAAAATACCATCAAATTGTTTCAGGTGAATAAATGCTTTAAGTATATTTATTAATGAATAGAGTTCCCCTAGATTACATTTGTTATTTGGAAGATAGAAAGAATCGTAATTCTTAATATCCCACACTCCTGTATTATCAAATGGATCATCTAATCTATATGTGAATGCAAAATTGACAATATCTGAAATATCTTTTTCGGTAGCATAGCTCAATATCGTATGTATTCTATTTTGGAGAAAAAAACCAATGTCATATTTGCCATTATTGTCTTTTATAAAAAATGTACAATCTTCATTTATATATTTCAGTGCTATATATTCATTCTGAATAAATATATGACCACATTTAATTAACCCGACATAGTTGTTTTGATCAATTGTATATGCAAATATGTCATTGATAGGTATAATTTCTTGATACCACAAAGATAGTTCATGGGATGAGATAAATAAGCATCTTTTTTCCTTTCGTTTTCCGTATTGAATAATAATATTATCATAATGTAAAAGAGGCTTCCGGTTGATTTGCATGTCGGTAGAAATGCATATTCTTTTAAAGAAATAGTTCATAGAATCGAATTCACGGCTAGTCGGCAAACAATAATTTTGTCCTTTGTTCGCTATAAAAAGAGGAGTCAAATTATCGTTGGTAATTAGCCATTTTCCATCATCTGGTCTAAAATATTTTGTTTTAAGGGTATTATCGGGTTCATCTTTAAAAGGCTTGTAAGAAATGCTCCAATGCCCTCCAAAAAAGAAATATAATACGTTTTTAGTAATATCTCTATAAAAAAGGCTAAATCCTCCCATTATATAGTTTCCTAACAAATCATAAAGATCCCATGTTCCATCGCATTCTATTTCCCAAATATTTTTTTCCGCAGAAAAATCATTGCTTAGAGTGTTAACAAACCATCCATTTCCTAATAAAATATATGGGTGTTCAATTCGTACGGCACCATAAAACTGCATAATTTCTTCTCCTAACGGGTTACATAGGAAGTAAGAGTACGTCGTTCTGATGCCAGTATTATAATCAATATCAAAATCTGGTGGAGAATCTACTAAAAGACTTTTATCGACAAATTCTTTTTCAATAACAATCCCAACAAAAAAAGCACCTGTTGAAGCAGGTCGTTCTGTCCAATGATAATAGGAGAAAACACTATCGTCTAAATATTCAATTTTGGAATATTTGAAATCTGAGTTATATCCAGTATTCAAATTAATGATAGACCACTTTTGGTTTTTTAATAAAAAAAATAAATTATCCCCAATTAATTTTATGGTATCATGTATGAATGGAATGATTGTTAAACCGTCATTGGTAACGATTCCATACTTTTCATTAATATTTGCAATTTTGTAGTTCATAGGCTAAAATCTTCAACGCAGCAAAGTTACAAATAATATCTTATAATCAAAAAGCTTTTCCATTGAAATTTTCTATTTTGCACTTTCGCAAGGCTTGTGATGTGATTTTGCTTGGAGGGGTTTAGGAGTAGTAGGAGCGGAGCTCCGCTAAAAAATCATCAATGCTTACTACATTGACGGACGGGAAGGGGATGGTCTTCAGGACATTAAAGTGATGGTCCTCGGTGACGATGAATTTAGCATTGGCAGAAATTGCACAATCAACAAACTTGTTGTCGTCGGGATCAGCTTTGATGAGATTCCATTTGTAATAGGGAGTAATTTGCTTAACATTCTTCCTTTCTAAAATGGTGTAAATCACGTATCTTGCCACGTTGACACTGATGTTCCTGGAAATAACTTCTGCATATTCCTCCATTATCTCATTGGATATGCATAGGTAATAATCACCTGCAAGGAATGACTCCCAGATTTTATGATAGTCACTCCTTGAGGAGATTGCCATGATGAGGCTGTTGGTGTCGATGACGATATTATCCATACTACTTATTGTCGGTATGGTGTGCGTTCGTGGAGAGTTCGGAAACTCTCGACTTTTTCTTCGTTGAGGGTTCCTTCTTTCCACATCTTGTTGATTTCGTCTTCGGCTTTACGGGCAAAGTAGTCGGATATTGCCTGCTTTAAGTCGGACACGGCCTCGGGAGTGTTGAAGACGGACATCATCTTCAGCAATTCCAGTTGTGCTTCGTTGAATACAGTCGTTGCCATATTTCTTCTTTTACTTTTGTATTTGTCAGCAAAGTTATAATTATTTTTTTGTTTGACAAAAACAATTGCTCTTTTTTTTTCTTTTTCATACTTTCGCAAGGCTTGTGATGGGATTTTGCTTGGAGGGGTTGGGAAGAAGGAGTAACTTTGCGGAGTGTTTTGGAAGCGCAAGGACACTAGTGTCAAATGCAAAGAAGCATATTATTAACTAACAAAAGAATGAAAAAACATGAAGAAAAGAGTAATGACGGTGATTGCTGCTTGCGTGGTGGCAATGAGTGGGTGGGCACAGTATGCGGAGCCTGTGCAGATTCCGACATTTGACTTGTATGACTCTGGCGTGATGAATGCCTACGCGCGGGCTATGGCTGAGACTGCTGCAAGGAGGGAAGGAATCTTTCAGCAGTATGTGGATTTGGCTTTCGACGCGTGGGAGAACGAACGGTGGGCACAAGCAGTGAGATGCATCAATGGGGCGCTCGACACGGGCTACTGGAATGCAGACCTTTACTACATGCGTGGTTATGCTTATGAGAGGTTGGGTGACCTAAAGGCTGCAAAGAAGGATTATCGGGAAGGGAAGAAAAAAGGTAGCGAATATGCTGCTGAGGCTTTGGGTGAATTGCTGAAGCGCGAAAAGGAGAGTAAGAAAAAGTAAAATGGACTTGTAAAACAAAAGAAAGGAATGAATATGAAAAAGTTAGCAATGATTCTTTTGGCAATTGCATTTACCATCGCGGCGAATGCACAGTACAATGTCGGCACATCAACGACAACGACTGATTATTTTGGCAATAAGACAACGACCCATCGCAATCAGTATGGGCAGACAACGGGGACGTCGAAATCGACTACTGACTACTTTGGAAATACTACGACGACTCACCAAAACCAGTATGGGCAGACGGTCGGTACGTCGAAGTCGTCGACCGACTATTTTGGAAACACTACGACGACACATTACGACCAGTACGGCAACGTTGTGGGAAGGGATCGATCATCGACTGACTATTTTGGCAACACCCGTACGACTCATACTGACAGCTATGGCAACAATCAGGGAACGTCGACCAGCAGCACAGACTACTTCGGTAATACTACGACGAATCATCAGAATCAGTATGGCGAGACCGTGGGCACGTCCAAGTCGTCGACCGACAGCTTTGGAAACACCAATACTCAGCAGCGTAGCAACAATAGCAATGCAACTATCTGGACTTGGTAACCAGAATTTTTGTTTTGCTTTGGTGATAATTTTACAATCAGCCCCCAAAGGGCGCGCATATACATAACCGCAGTTCTCCGACCAGTGGATATACACATGCGCCTTCTTGGGGGCCAAATGTATATAATATTCTTTGCTTTTCTCTCGCTTATTCGTATCTCTGGCTTCGCCGAAGATACTTTCGCTCGGAAATAAAAACAAAAATTTTTGTTTTGTATTTCTCTCGCTTATTCGTATCTGTGCGATGAAAAACGCGAAGATACTTTACCTCGGCATAAAAAATAATTGAATTTATTTTGTTCTGCTCTCAATTATTCGTATCTTTGTACCCAAATGTTTAACTAACGACCGCCACGACCATGAAGAAGGACGGATTTTGGTATCGCGTATGGGACCTCTACTACGACGGGTTCCGCAATATGACGCTTGGCAAGACGCTGTGGGCGATCATATTGATCAAGCTGTTCATCATGTTTGCCATCCTGAAAGTTTTCTTTTTCCCGAACTTCCTGAAACAGCATGCCGAGAAAGGGCAGGAGGCTGAGTATGTGGCAAAGGAACTGAGCCTACCCCTGACCCCTCCCTAAAGGGAAGGGGACTAGAAACCAGAAACTTGAAACCAGAAACTATAAACTTGAAACCAGAAACTTAAAACCTTATAGCTTATGCAGAATCTGTTATTAGACGTTACGACTGGCACGATTGACTGGTCGCGTGCGCAATTCGCGCTGACAGCCATCTACCACTGGCTGTTTGTGCCCCTGACGCTCGGTCTGGCCGTGATCATGGGCATCATGGAAACCTGCTACTATCGCACGAAGAAGCGCTTCTGGCGCGACACGGCGAAGTTCTGGCAGAAGCTCTTCGGCATCAATTTCGCCATGGGTGTTGCCACGGGCATCATCCTGGAGTTTGAGTTCGGTACGAACTGGTCGAACTACTCGTGGTTCGTGGGCGACATCTTCGGTGCGCCGCTCGCCATCGAGGGCATCGTGGCCTTCTTCATGGAGTCAACGTTCGTGGCCGTGATGTACTTCGGCTGGAACAAGGTGTCGCGCGGCTTCCACCTCGCTTCCACCTGGCTCACGGGCTTGGGTGCTACCATCTCGGCCTGGTGGATTCTGGTTGCCAACGCCTGGATGCAGAACCCCATGGGATGTGAGTTCAATGCTGACACGATGCGCAACGAGATGGTGTCGTTCCTGCAGGTGGCCTTCTCGCCGTTTGCCGTGGGTAAGTTCTGCCACACAGTGACTTCGGCGTGGATCATCGGAGCCGTCTTCACGGTGGCCGTGAGTGCTTGGTATCTGCTGAAGAAGCGCGAGCAGAAGATGGCCATCGAGAGCATGAAGATTGGCGCCGCTGTAGGACTGGTGGCCTCGCTGCTGGCAGCCTTCACCGGTCACATCTCCGGCGAGCAGGTGGCGAAGTCGCAGCCGATGAAGCTGGCAGCGATGGAGGCCCTTTACAACGGTGGCACGGACCAGAGCCTGACGGCTGTGGCGTGGGTGAACCCCTTCAAGCAGCCCGACTATGCTAACGAGCAGGAGGCTCCGCTGCGCATTGCGATGCCGTATGCGCTGTCGCTGATGGCAACGAGAGACATTCATGGCTACGTGCCCGGCGTGAACGACCTGCTGAACGGCTACACCACGCCCGACGGCAAGACGGAACCCTCGGTAGAGGAGAAAATCAAACGCGGACGGGCTGCCATCTATGCCCTGATGTCGTATCGCAACGCGAAGAAAGCCGGCTCGGAGGAAACGGCTCAGCGGCATCTGAAGACGCTGAAGGAGAACATGCCGTACTTCGGCTACGGCTACGTGAAGTCGAAGGACCAGGTGGTGCCGAACATTCCGATTTGCTTCTGGGCCTTCCGCATCATGGTGGGCATGGGTGTGCTGTTCATCGTGTTCTTCGCCCTGGTGCTGGCCATCATCTATCAGGACAAGTTGAAGGGCATCGGCCGCCTGTGGAAGAACATGCCCATCGAGGGACATAAGTACCTGCACTGGTTTGCCATCATCCTGGTGCCGCTGGCCTACATCGCCTCAGAGTCGGGATGGATTGTGGCCGAGATGGGCCGCCAGCCGTGGACCATCCAGGACATGCTGCCCACGTGGGCTGCCGTCTCCGACATTAACTCCGGTTCAGTGCAGCTGACGTTCTTCATCTTCCTCGTGCTCTTCACCACGATGCTGGCCGTAGAGATCAGCATCCTGCTGAAGCAGATTAAGAGAGGGCCGAGTGTAGAGTGAGTTTAGAGTTTAGTGTTGAGAGTTTAGAGTCAGTTTAGAGTGGAGAGTGTAGAGTTTAGAGTCAGTTGAGAGTGTTGAGTACTTAAGCATACGTCTTGAACTCCTTGAACTCCTTGAACTCCTTGAACTCCTCGAACTCCTGAACTCCTTGAACTCCTTAAATAATAATTCCGTAAATCGTAAATGACATGACATACGCATTCTTACAACATTACTGGTGGTTCCTGGTGTCACTGCTGGGAGCCCTGCTGGTGTTCCTGATGTTCGTGCAGGGCGCCAACTCCATGATATTCAGTCTGGGGCGGACGGCTGAAGAGCGTCGCCTGCTGATCAATTCTACGGGCCGCAAGTGGGAACTGACGTTCACCACCCTCGTCACCTTCGGCGGCGCCTTCTTCGCCTCGTTCCCGCTGTTCTACTCGACGAGCTTCGGCGGTGCCTACTGGCTGTGGATGATCATCCTCTTCTCGTTTGTGCTGCAGGCCGTGAGCTACGAGTTCCAGAACAAACTGGGCAACCTGCTCGGTGCGAAGACGTTCCAGACGTTCCTCGTCATCAACGGCATTCTCGGCCCGGTGCTGCTGGGCGGTGCCGTGGCTACGTTCTTCACGGGTTCGAACTTCATCATCGAAAAGGGCAACATCGTGGACATGGCGCAACCCGTGATCAGTCGTTGGGCGAACGCCTCGAACGGTCTCGACGCGCTGCTCGACCCCTGGAACGTGGTGTTCGGTCTGGCCGTGTTCTTCCTGGCTCGCGTGCTGGGTGGACTCTTCATCATCAACAACGTGCGCGATGATGTCCTCGAGAGCCGTGCCTCCGTACAGCTCGTGGGCAACGCGGTGCTGTTCCTGGTGCTGTTCCTGACGTTCTTCGTCCACATCCTGCTGGGCTACGGCTATGCCTACGATCCCGAGACGGGTGTGGCAGCAATCGTGGAAGGGAAGTATCTGCAGAACCTCTTGGACATGTGGTATGTGGCGCTGGTGCTCTTGGTTGGCGTCGTGCTGCTGCTCTATGGCATCGGCCGTACGGTGGTGTCGAAGACGTGGCGCGGCGGCATCTGGCCTGCCGGCATCGGAACGGTGCTGGCTGTGCTGGCGCTGCTGCTCTGTGCAGGTTGGAACAACACGTGCTACTATCCGTCGAACGAGGACCTGCAGTCGTCGCTGAACATCGTGAATTCCTGTTCCTCTGAGTTCACGTTGAGGACAATGGCATGGGTGAGCCTGCTCATCCCGTTTGTGCTCGCCTACATCGCCTATGCCTGGCGTGCCATCGGCAAACCCATTGACAAGGACGAAATCAAGCACGGGGAAGCCTACTAATGCGACGGGGTCGCATTAGTGGTTCAAAGCGACTTCGTCGCGTTCAAAGGTTCAAGGCTGCTTCGCAGCGATTCAATGCGCCTGCGGCGCGGGGTAGTGTATAATGCGACCTGTCGCATTCAAAAATAAGAAACAATGAAAAAAGCAATTCTTACTTTATTGGTGTGGGCCGTTGGTCTGGCGTTTGCCCAGACCGATGGCGACACGCTGGCGCAGCCGGAAGTGCTGCTGGAAACTTCAATAGGAAACATTCGCGTGGTGCTCTACAACGAGACGCCGCAGCATCGCGACAACTTCCTGAAACTGGTGGACGAAGGCTTCTACGACGGCAACCTCTGGCACCGCGTCATCTTCAACTTTATGATTCAGACCGGCGACTCGACGACGCGCCATGCGCAGCCCGGAGCCACCGTGGGCCTGCACTCACCCGACTACACCATTCCGGCAGAAATAGTCTATCCGAAGTATTTCCACAAGCGGGGTGCACTGGCTGCAGCACGTGAAGGCGATGCTGAGAATCCCGAGCGTGCCTCGTCGGCCAGTCAGTTCTACATCGTCTACGGCACGACCTACAGTTCGCTGTCGCTCGACAAATTCCAGGAGCGCATCGACCAGGCTACGGATGGCAAATATAAGATGACGGAAGAGATTCGCGACCACTACCGCAAGTATGGCGGCACGCCCCATCTCGACGGCCAGTACACGGTGTTCGGTGAGGTGGTGGAAGGTATGGACGTGGTGAAGAAAATCCAGATGGTGCAGACCGACGACTATGCCCGCCCCATTGACGATGTGAAAATCATCAAGGCAACAGTGGTGAAGAGGTAGCAGCTTTTAACAATGTAGGGACGCGGCGTGCCGCGTTACTGGAAAGGAAAGTCTAACCAAGTAACGCGGAACGCCGCGTCCCTACATGCTCGGAGGTCAATAGAACTTAATTCCCTAATGTCTATTCCCAGTTTGGAACAAACGAGCGTCGCATTGCCCAAAAGACGGTGATGCCCAATGCCAGTTGCAGGAGACTGTTGACCATGTTCACGGCCTTGAAGGCATGTGCATGCAGAATGTCGGATTGCCAGAATATGTTGACGAGCAAGCGGAGCAATATGGGGATGAGTACCCATGCCAGGATACTGACGCCCAGTTGGCGCAGACGGCCTCCGTTGTTACGAACGAGCAGCCATCCCACCCAAATCATCCCGACTTCGAAAAGAACCGAAAGAATGCCGATGCCCACCTGTCGCCACTCCATTTCGCTGGAGAACCCGTCGGGCATTGGCACGAGCCATCCTGCCAGCACCATAGCGATGCCTGAGCAGATGGCCATCCACAGGGCGGTCTTGAGCCATCGATGTTGTTTAGACACATGGGCTGTTATTTGCCAGAGCATCCAGAAAAAGGCAATCCAATAGATGGCTGTGAAAGGTATTCGGATGTAGTCGGCTGTAAGTAATTGCTGCATAGCGTCGAGGCCATTATAGCCCGTGATGGGCGTGACGGTGACAGGCCAGACGCTGATGACGAGTGCTGCGAGCACAATGACCCACAGCCAAACGCCGTAGCGTTTGTTTTCTTTTTGCGATACTAAGAAATTGTTCATATTTTAATTTGTTTGTTATTCAAATAAGTGTTTGTTGTTAAAACACACACGGCAGTGTGAGCAGCTGATACATGAGGGTACGAGCCATGCGCACGTGCCCTTTGTCGTTGGGGTGCAGCTGGTCGGTGGCAGGATTGGCGAAGTATTGCTTGTGCTCATCGAGCAGGGGATAGAGGCCGCACGAGGCGTTCCAGTCGATGACGGGCACAGCCCAGATGTTGCCCGCCTGCTTCACGCTCTCCACATAGGCATCGACGAACTCACCGCACTTGTTGGCGAAGTCCTCCGTGGGCTGCACGTTCTTGTCGTTCGGGCCGAAGTAGCCGCGGTGGATGGGCGTCAGCAGCACAATCTGCTTCGTGGGGTAGAGAGCCTTCACGGTGCTCAGCGCCTTGTTGATGCGGCCGCGATAGGTGTCGTCGGTCATGACGGGCGTACGATGGCGGCGGCGCTGCAGCGTCTTTGCCTGTCCACGGGCGGCCCACGTCTCCTGCTCGTCAAAGGTGAACCACTCGCCGATGGGCACGCTGTCGTTGAAGTCGTTGGTGCCCACGAAGATGAGGATGGCATCCACGCTGTCGCCGTGCTCCTCATGCAGCTGGCGCGCCTGCCGCGGAATGTCGTTCCACTGTCGGCCGCTGATGGCATAGACCCACGGCGTGATGCCCAGCCACTCCTGCAGCCATTCCCAGTACTTCTTCTTCGCGGCCTTCACACGCGGGTCGGTGATGGAGTCGCCGAGATAGGCCACGCGCTTTCCTGCCCAGGGATGAAGGATGGTAACCTTACCCAGGCCCTCACCAATAGAGAAGGGGGCCATAGAGGCCTCTTTCTGCTGTGCGCTGGCGCCTGTTGCCAGCAGCCATGTGATTGCTATGACGAAAAACTTTTTCATGCGGTTATGTTATTTTAGGATTTACGAGTGCAAAGATACGAAAAAACTTTTGTAACTTTGCACATGTAAATAGTAAAAAAAGATTGGTGGCATGCTGACAGAGAAAACTCTCGAGAAACTCCGAATACTGGCTGNAGTCGGCGAAGTACGATGTGTCGTGTTCGTCGAGTGGCACCGTGCGCAAAGGCAAGGCGGGCATGGTGGGCAATACCGTGGGCGGCGTGGGCATCTGCCATTCGTTTGCCGACGACGGACGTTGCATCTCGTTGCTGAAGGTCATGCTGACAAACTATTGCAAATACGACTGTGCCTACTGCATCAATCGGCGGACGAACGACATCCCGCGTGCCACGCTCTCGGTTTCGGAACTCGAGGAGATCACGATGGAGTTCTATCGTCGCAACTACATCGAGGGGTTGTTTCTGTCGAGTGGGGTGGTGCGCAACGCCGACTACACGATGGAACGCTTGACGGCCATCGTGCGCGACCTGCGTACGGTGCATCACTTCAATGGCTACATCCACCTGAAGGCCATTCCTGGGGCCTCGCAGCAACTGCTGGCCGAGGCTGGCCGCTGGGCCGACCGCATGAGTGTGAACATCGAGATTCCGAAGGAAGAATCGCTGAAACAACTGGCGCCCGAGAAAGACCACCAGAGCGTGTTCCAGCCGATGCAGCTCATTCAGCAGGGTGTGCTGGAGAACAAAGAGGATCGCAAGAAGTATCGCCACGCGCCTCGCTTCGTGCCTGCGGGACAGTCCACACAGATGATTGTAGGTGCCACGAAGGAGAGCGACCGCGACATCCTGCAGATGTCGTCGGCGCTCTATGGGCAACCCACCATGCGACGTGTCTACTACTCGGGCTACATCAGCGTGAACACCTACGACCCACGGCTGCCCGTGCTGAAGCAACCGCCATTGGTGCGCGAGAACCGACTCTATCAGGCCGATTGGCTGCTCAGGTTCTATCAGTTCTCCGTG
>OCVV011319110.1_pt1 | contig 11051 bp, 5 predicted proteins | sample 1539721 | NCBI WGS metagenome assembly OCVV01 (sample SAMN02144230, study PRJEB22623) | gut metagenome | biome: sheep rumen | host: Ovis aries | place: New Zealand
CCGGGATCCGGATCAGGGCAGCTGCCTGGTCCTCAGGCCCCGGGACCAGGTCCTCCCTGCCGGCCGCGACCTGCCGGCCGTCCTTTGTAAGTTCATAAGTGAGGAAACAGGACCTGCCGCCGGTCCTCTTTGCAGAGGCGGAAGCCCCCTTCCGCTGCCTATAAAAGGAGACCCGGGCTTCGGCCTCCAGGGTCCCCCCGGTCAGGGTCTCATCCAGCCGGGGGCAGATCTTCAGGTCCCGGACATGGGCCTCCGGAACCGTGTAGAGCCAGACGTCCCGGAAGATCCCGGAGAAGCGGAAAAAGTCCTGGCTCTCCAGCCAGCTGGAGGCCGTCCACTTGTAGACCTGCACAGCCAGCTTGTTCTCCCCCTCCACCAGGCAGGGGGTCAGGTCAAATTCAGAGGGTGTGAAGCTGTCCTCACTGTAGCCGGCAAAGTGCCCGTTGCACCAGAGGGCAAACCCGCTCTCCACTCCCTGGAAGGAAATATAGAGAGGGCTTCCCTGGGCCAGATAAGCCCGCATGGCCTCCGGCAGCCGGAAATACCGGACATAGGACGCGGTCGGATCAAAGCGCTCCGGGACCTGGCCGGGCACCAGGTCCTCCCTGCCGTCCCAGGGATACTGGTAATTGATATAGGCCGGGACGTCATAGCCCTCCATCTGGATATGGGCCGGCACAGGGATGTCCTCCCAGAACCGGCAGTCAAAGGAAGGAGCCTCAAAGCCCTCCGGCGCCTGCGCGGGGCATTCTGCATAGGAGAACTTCCACAGCCCGTTCAGGGAACAGCGGAAAACAGAGCTTCCGGCAGTCCCGGCCGCCTCCCTGTCCCCCCTCTCCAGCTCCGCCTCCGAGGCAAAGACCACGTGGTCGGAATGGGCGGGCAGACAGTTGATCTTGAAAGTCCCGGGATCCTGCAGGATCCGCCGGTCAAAGCCCGGGCGACTTCCGCCGGTCTCCCCGGCAGGCTCCTGAGCCTTTCGCCTGGAGCCCCCGGTCCTCCTCCTGGTCAGGCCATCTTCCGGCAGGTCTGACAGGGCCTCCGGATTGACCATAAATCTGGAATAGGCAGCCAGAAAAGGATCCAGCCGGTCTTTGAGCCCGTCAAAGCAGGTCCTGAGCAGGTCCTCTCCGGTCTTCTCCCTGTACCTGCGCAGGCGGGTACGGAAGCGCTGGATGGTCCGCAGGCTGATCGGCTGTCCCACGACATTGGTGATATGGAGGGCCGTCCGCAGGCGCAGGTCAAACATGGCCGCCTCCACCAGCTCCTCGTCGGACATGCTCCGGATCTCCTGCAGCAGCATGGCCCCGGCCAGGACATTGACCGGGACATTGCGCCTGGACTTGCGCTCACTGTAGAGCGGGATAAAGATCTGCTCATCAATATAGGGAAAAATATCCGCGGCAAAGGCGGCCGCCCAGGATTTTTCCAGGGCCTCCCGCTCCTTGTCCGTCTGTGTCACCAGCTCGGTCCCGAAGCCCAGCTGTTCATAGGTATAGGTGGATAAAGCCATTTATGCCTCCAGTTGTCATTGCATCAGTTTTGTCTGTTCAGGTAGTCTCCGACCATGTCGAATTCATCTTCATAGATACAGTTGGGCAGGGTCCCTCCGCGGATCCGCCGCCGGCACTCGTCATAGTCCATCCAGAGCACGGATTCGACCTCCTCCTCCTGGAGGGAGAGCCCGCTCTCATCGATGTCCCGAATCATGACATAGACATAGCTGTACTCATTGTCCCGGAACATCCTCCCGTGGAAGGGCGCCTGGAAGGATCCCCGGTGGCGTCCCACATAATGAAGGTCCTCCGGCCGGGCCCGGAGCCCCAGCTCCTCCCTCAGCTCCCGCAGGGCCCCCTCCAGTGGCAGGTCCCCGCTGGCCAGGTGGCCGGCTGAGGAGATATCATAGCAGCCCGGGTTGGAGTCCTTGACCGCGCTGCGCTTCTGCAGGAGGACCTCCCAGCGGTTCCTCTCCCCCCTGCGGACGATCCAGGTGTGCACGGTCTCGTGCAGGCTCCCGTCCCGGTGGGCGACGCCGCGCTCCCGAACCAGGCCGGATTTGGTCCCGTCCTCATTGAGGATGTCAAAAAGCTCCATGGGCTCCCCGTTGAGGGCGGCGGAGACCAGTCCGCTGTGGCCGTCATAGACGAGCTTGAGCGAGAAGAAGGGGACATCCTCGTCGATCAGGCGGAAAAAGATTTTGTCCCCCTCCCAGATGTTGAGCTTCCAGACCCGGGCGATATCGACCCATTCCAGTTCTCCCTCGTCGCAGGCCACGGGCTCCCCCTCGAAGCCGTCCGCCGTGAAAAGATGCATGTATTCGGTCACCCCGCCGCCGGAGACAAAGGTGACGATCCCCCGGAACCTCCAGGAGGTCAGCCGGTAGCCCGTCTCCTCCCGGACCTCCCGCAGCAGGCACTCCTCCGGACTCTCATCCGCCTCAAAGTGGCCTCCTACCCCGATCCATTTATCCTTGTTCACATCGTTTTTCTTGACGGTCCGATGCAGCATCAGGTATTTTCCGTCCTTTTGTATATAGCACAGCGTGCTCAGCTCCGCAGGTCTGCTCATTTTTCCCTATTCCTGTTTACTCTGTATTTTTTCTGTGTTCCTTCCGGGTTCCTGTTGTCCTTCCAGCCTGAGGCCGCCTCTTATTCCCGTCCACCCGGAAACGGGCGCATGACCTGCGCAAAAAACCACCCCGCAGGGTGGTTTTTTATTCGTTCATACCGGTCAATAGCCCTTCACCTGAAACCCCCGCTCCCCGCTGACGACAGGCAGGGTCTGCTTTTCCATCCGGTCAACGCGGATCCATCTGCCTTTGTAGATCTGGAGGAACATATAGTCGATTGCCTCCGAAGGGCCCTGGACCTCCATCTCGACGCTGCCGTCGGCAAGGTTTTTAACCCATCCGGTCAGTCCGGCATTCCGGGCCGCATACATGGCCTGATAGCGGAATCCCACTCCCTGCACGCGGCCGGTAAACAGCACGTGCAGACGCTGTACAGGTGACGCCATCATCCGCCTCCTTTCCTCCTCGCTCAGCGCGCCGTCCTCCGGTTCCTCTGTCCGGTCGTCCCCGGAGCCGGCCCTCCTGATCTCCCCGAGTATGTCCTCCGGAAAAAGCAGGCGCAGGAGCCTCTCAAACCATTCCCTTATTCTTTGCAGGATCCTCTGCCAGATATTTTTTTCCTGCATGCGGACCGTCCTCCCGCGGTGCCTGTGGTCAGGCGCCGCCCGCCCCCTTCTTCAGTCTGCGGACGTTTGCCTGAAGGACCCGGATATCGAGGGGCTTGGGGATATGCGCGTCCATCCCCGCCTCGAAGGTCTTCCTGATATCTTCTTCAAAAGTGCTCGCCGTCATAGCCAGGATCGGAATGGTCCTGGCATCCTCCCTCTCCAGAGCTCTGATCGCAGCCGCCGCGGCATAGCCGTCCATCACAGGCATCTGCAGGTCCATGAGGATCGCGTCATAGTAGCCGGGACGGGAGTTGCTGAACATGGCCAGAGCCGCTCTGCCGTTGCCGGCGATCTCACAGCGGGCTCCGGACATCTCCAGGATTTCCTTGAGCATGTCCGCATTCATGGAATTGTCCTCCGCCGCCAGAAAGCGCAGTCCGGTCATGGAGTTTTCACTGTCGTCGCCCTCCAGCAGACTGGCTCCCGGATTTCTCTCGCAGACCTCCTCGATGATCCTGTGCAGGGCGGAAATATAGAAGGGCTTGGGAAGGATCTGGCTGATCCCCATCCCCCTCCGCTCTTCGTCGCGGACCTGCCGGCCCGACATGAGAAAGATCAGAGGCATGCGGATCCAGGACATGGCCCGAAGGCTGGAGACGACCTCTCTCCAGTCCATATCCTGCACCTCCTCATCCAGCAGGATGATATCGACGGCATTGTCGGTCGCATTGGTCTGTTCGATGATCTTGACTGTCCCGAAGCCGGAGGAAAGGCTGATCGTATCGACGCCGGCGCTCTCCATGAGGTTGCGGATCCTGGCGGCCTCCTGCAGATTTCCGCTGACCACCAGCATTTTGCGGATGCCATGCTGCTTCCAGAAATCCGCCGAACCGCTGTTGACCATCTTGAGGCGGAGACGGACCCAGATAATGGTCCCCTCTCCGGGTATGCTCTGGGCCGTGATGGTCCCTCCCATCATGGTAATGAGCTTTCTGGTCAAAAGGATCCCGGTCCCCGGTCCCGGAGCACCCACCGTATTCTCCGAAACATCCTCCCGGAAATAGGATGCCAGGACCTCCTTCTCCATGCCGATGCCGGTATCCCTGACCTCAAAGAGCAGGGCCACCTCCCCGGTGGCTTCGTCCGGTGTCCCTGTGACCGTGAGCTCCACCCGGCCGCCCGGAGGCGTGAACTTGACCGCATTGGAGAGGACACCGCGCAACATCTCCATGATCCTGGCCTTGTCGCCAAGGACGATATCATGCTCGATCCCTGTCGCGGAATAGATAAACCTCTGATTTCTGGCCTTTGCCAGGCTGGTAAAAATGGATGCGGTCTCCTCCAGCATCAGACCCAGGCCGAATTCCTCCGACTCCAGTTCCGTATCCCCCGTCTCGATCCGGCTCATATCCAGGATCTGGTCCACGGTCGTCAGAAGCTCCTGACAGGACATGCCGATCCGGTGGGCATACTCCATGACCTTGGAGGGGTTCTCCGGGTTTTTCATGAGCAGCATCACAAAGCCGGAGATCGAATTGATCGGCACCCGGAAATCGTGGGACATGCTGGCGATAAAATATCCCGCCGCCCTGTTGGCGTCCTCCGTCTGCCGGATCATCATCTCCTCCAGGTCTCCCTTGGCCGGATTGGACCGGCACAAGAGGACGACTGCGACGCGGTCGGACCGGCCGTAGGGCAGATGGATGACATAGATCAGATAACGTCTGCGGGCACCGGTCGTCCTGTGGATCAGGGTCTCCTCCCTGCCGTTATACTCCTCGATCCGGTCAAAGAAGCTGCCGATCCTCGTCACATCCTCCATGGCCTCCTCCCTGTCGACGCCAAGGGCGGAATCAATATTGGATGTGATAAATTCGGCAGTACCGTCCGTCACAGACATGACCAGGATCAGGTGCAGGGTTCCGCTCACGATCGAGTCAAATACCTGGTCATGGCTGAGAATATCATTGTCCCGGATCCGAAGCTCCTGCCGGAGCTTCCTGTTTTCCTCAAAAAGGGCTCGAATCTCATCCGGCTGCATCTGTCTGATGCGATCATCGGAGAACTCCCTCACTTCCTTATCGGCATAATCCAAGACTGCCCCCTTCCATCAGATAAAAGTGACAACAAAGTTTTTCCCGTCTATCCAGATCCTCAATACAGCTCACAAGTATTGTGAATAATATAACTATTATAATGCCGGTCTGTTCATTAATCAATGTAAATACGTGTTCTTTAACCGTTTCCGTTTAAAAACAGGGGCCGGTCGTTCGCCTCCGGAAAGCAGCTGATCCCATCCTGCCGCGGTCTCTGGATCCGGGCGGCCCTCTCCATCCCCTTCTGCAGAAAGGTCCCCGAAAACTCCCTGCGGACACGCGCGGCATAGCGGGTCCGCGGATCCCTGATCTTTTTCATCTGATAGTCCAGGACCTCCTGCACACGCCCGGGAAGGTCAGAGGCCAGCCCGCGGTAAAAGGCCTGCATCCTCTCAAGCACACTCGCGGCAGCAGTCCTCCCGTTTGCCCCGGCCTCCCCAAAGAGGTCCGGCATGACGATCCGGACGGTGGAGAGGTCATAGTGAGCGGCGCTCTTGAAATTCTGGACCGCCAGAACCTGATCCTGAAGCGTCATGACCCTGCGCGGCAAGGCGGCGAGCCAGACCAGGAAGAGCTGGGCAAATTCCACATCCCTGACGTCGAGCCCTCCCTCCTGGAAGGGGTTGATGTCAAACATCCTCAGCTCCAGGTGGTCGACCCCGTTTTCCTTGAGATTGTCCAGGCTGTACCGGCCGCCGGGCTTGAGGCGGACCGGGTAATAGAGCTCGGAGGCGGAATGCAGAAGTCCCTCCTCCACATACCTCCGGATTCCATCCGCATATCTCTGGATATTGGTGTAGTCAAAGACCGGTGAAAAGAAATTCCAGTAGCCCAGCTCACTGCAGCGGACACTGGCCATACCGGAAAAGACATCCTCCGCCGACAGGACAGCCGGCCGGCCCTCCTTCGCCCGTCCCGCTTCGAAAAAGCTGGCGTCCAGGACCGGGCTCGCGGCAGTCAGGATGACCAGGAGCCAGCCGTAGGCCGCCGCCTTTTCCGCCAACTCCAGATAGAAGCTGTCCCTGAAGGACCGGGTCCGCCCCGGCCCCCTCTGGGAGAACTCCGCCTTGAGAAGCTCCTCGGAAAAGGAATAATTGACATGGATCCCGGAAAAGGTCATCTTGTATCGGCCGTAGCGGCCCGCCAGATACTCCCTGTAGACGGTCTTGGAGGCGGACTCACCCGTAAAGCGCGCGACCGGAATGTCCTCCTCCGAGCCTATATAGGGCGGATTGGAAAAGGGCCAGATATATTCCCTCTGCGGCATCCCGGCCAGGGTCCTGTTCAGACAGCGCGCATAGGCCTCCAGGGCATGGACCGCCCCCTCCGCGGACGGCTCCGCGGAGGTGTTGATCTCCGTCTGGTGCTCGGAAAAATCCCTGGTTATATGGTCATCCCCGGGAAAAGGATGCGGCGTGAGCGCCAGCGAGGCGTCCTCCAGGACACGGAGCCCTTCCTTTTCCAGGCCGAACTTTCCCTTCAGGAGCGATCCTCTCACCTCAGGGGAATCAAGGTGAAGCATAATATAATCCTCTTATTTTTCCATCTTCCAGAAAGCCGCGCTGTAGGGAGGCAGGTGGCTCCCGCCGCCGAAGTCGTGCATCTTTCCGGTGATCAGGTCCACGGCCGTCCCGCAGCCCGCGTCAAAGTGGGCAACATATTCCTCGGAGTCCGCATTGATGGCGGCCATGACCCGCTCGTGTTCACTTTTGCGCTCAAATATACATTGCTTATTGGTCAGGAGCACGCTCCTGAACTCCCCGAAGCACAGGGCCTCGGAGTTTTTCTTAGCCTCCGCGAGCCGACTGATCCAGTCAGTCAGTTCATTCCACTGAGGTTTGTCAAAGCAGGGCCGCAGAGACGGGTCCCCGTTCTTCTTGTCCCCCTCGGCGCCCCACTCGCTTCCGTAGTAGACGCAGGGGATGCCGGGCATGGCAAAGCAGAGGGCATAGAGCAGGGGCAGGTGCCTGGGCTCCCTGAGGATCGTCGCCGCCCTGGTCACATCGTGGTTGTCGACAAAGGAGAGCAGGTGGTATCCCCTGTAGAGGGTCCAGGGCTCCTTGCCGAACTGCCGCATGAGCGAATGGATGATCTCAAACATGTTCATGCTGTTGAAGGCGGAGTGGAGGCCCTTGTAGCACTCATAATTGGTCGCGGAGTGCAGCATCCCCTCGCCCATGATGACCTTGTAGTCCCCTCCCAGGATCTCTCCGACCAGGAAGAAGTCCTCCTTCAGAGAATCCGTAAAGGACCGCAGCCGCCGTATAAAATCCCGGTCCAGGCAGTAGGCCACGTCCAGGCGCAGGCCGTCGATATCGAAATACTCGATCCAGTAACGGACCGCCTCGAAGATATGGGAGACCACCTCCTCATTGCGGAGATTGAGCTTGACCAGGTCATAATTGCCCTCCCAGCCCTCATACCATAGGCCGTCATTACAGGGGGAATTGCCCCCGAAATCGATGTGGAACCAGTCCTTATAAGGAGAGTTCTCCCGGTTTTTCAGGACATCCTGAAACTGGGCAAAGCCCCGCCCCACATGATTGAACACGCCGTCCAGGACGATTTTGATCCCTTTCCTGTGCAGGGCCCGGCACACCTTGCGGAAGTCCTCATTGGTCCCCAGGCGCTCATCCAGGCGCCGGTAATCCCTTGTATTATAGCCGTGTGTGTCGGATGAGAACAAGGGGCAGAAATAGACCGCGTCCGCTCCAAGCTTTTTGATGTGCGGGATCCAGTCCCTGACCTTGAGGATCCGGTGCCTGGAGATCTCCTCCTCCGGATCCCCCTCGTTGGCAAAGGGTGCCCCGCAGAACCCCAGTGTATAGATCTGGTAAAAAACGCTTTTGTCAGCCCACATAAGTCTCCTCTCTTCCGGCTCCCGCCCCAGGCGGCGCCGGTTAACATTAATTTTATTAACCATTTCGGTCAAAATCATCGGCACAAATTAAAATGGTCTGTTTTTCGTTTGTGATTTTATCCTCCCGGAAACACCCCCGCGATCCTCATCAAATAGTTTTCCCCAAATTCCACAAAGTTATCCACATTTGCGCAGAAATCTGAAAAAACCGATTTTGTCTTTATTCCGCAATAATTCTTAAAATTACCTGACGATTCAGCCGGTTTGAAGTTAACATTTTTGCCGGTCCCAGAATTCCCCGACCAGACGCGCCGCTGTCCCGCTGTCCACTGCCGGCGGGTCTCCCCACTCCGCGGGGAAGAGCCCTCTGTTGACTGCCTCCCCGAAGCGTCCGTCCAGGAGCAGGATCACGCCCGTGTCCGTCGATGTGCGGATCACGCGGCCCGCGGCCTGCAGGACCTTGTTCATGCCGGGAAAGCGGTAGGCAAAATCATAGCCCGCCCGGCCCCGGTCCGAAAAGTAACTTTTGAGCAGCTCGCGCCCCGGATCCACAGGCGGGATCCCGGTTCCTACCACAAAGGTCCCGATCAGCCTGTCATCGCGCAGGTCGATCCCTTCTCCGAACATGCCTCCCATGACGCAAAAGCCCACCAGGGTCCTGTCAGTCCGCGCCTCCTCAAAGGCCTGCAGGAAATCCGCCCGCTCCCAGTCCGTCATCTGCGGCTTCTGCGCGAGGACGCTGATCCCCGCGGGAGCCTGATCAGAGGTCCCGTACAGTCCGCGGAAGGCCTCCAGCACATTTTCCAGAAAGAGGTAGGAGGGGAAAAAGGCCATGTAATTGCCGGGATGGCAGGCGGCCGCCTGACCGATGGCCCCGGCGATCCGCTCATAATTGTCCGCGCTCCTGTCGCGGTAGCGGCTGGTCACATCCTTTACGATCAGGATCTTACGCCGCTCCGGCGGGAAGGAGGAAGGGGCATACATCTCATAGTCCTCCGGGCCTCCCCCCAGAAGTCCCTTGTAGTATTGGATCGGGAGAAAGGTCGCCGAAAATAGGACCGTGGAGATATAGGACGCCATGCGGCTTCCGACCCTGCCGGACGGGTCGGCACAAAAGAGGTGGAGCTCAAAGCCGCGCCCTCCCCGGCGCCGGCCGCCTCCCGTGCTGTAGACGATATAATGGGAATCGATCTCCTCCAGCATCTTCTGGAAATGAGAGATCCCGAAATAAAAGTCCAGCAGGTCCCTGCCGGGACCCTCTGTCTCGATCCCGGCCGCGCTCTGCAGGGCCCGGCTCTTCGAGTCCTGCTCCAGGATCCAGCGGATCGCGTCCCCCGTCTCCCGCAGGGCAGAAAGAAGCTCCTCCTTCGCAGCGGTCCCCGCCGTGCCGGTCTCCCCCGCACTGATCACTCCGGCGCTGGTCTCTCCCGCGCCGGCCTCCCCGGTACTGGTCACCCGAGTGTCGGCTTCTTTCCCGCCGGTCTCTTTTGTGCCGGACTCCCCGGTACTGGTCACCTGAGTGCCGGTCTCCTTCGTGCCGGACTCCTTCGTAATTTTCTCCTCCGTCCAGCCCTCAAGGACCAGCGCCCTCTCAGGCCTGTCCTCTCCCGCAAAGACCTGCCCTTCCCCCCGGCCGTCTCCGGCCGCTTCCTTTTCCAGCCGGCCCAGGACCCGGACCAGACCCCTCATGCTCTTCCAGAGCCTGGGCTGCCGGTCCCTGACCGACCTGCGGAAGGTCCGGACCTCCCTGCTGGAAAGGCTGGCGCTGTACATGTCCCTCGCCCTGTCCAGAAGGTTGTGGGCTTCATCGATCAGAAGGAGGGACCGGTCAAAGGGAGTGGTAAAGGCCGCCTCCGGATGAAAGATATAATTGTAGTCGCAGATAATGACGTCGGCAAAATCCACCGCGTCCCGGGCCAGCTCGTAGGGACACACCCCGTGGTCCCGCGCGCATTCCGAGATTCTCTCCGCAGTCATCACGTCCCCGTCCCCCGCCCTCCTGAGCAGGTCCTCCAGGGCGTCGTTGACGCGGTCGTAATGGCCGTCCGCCCTGGGACAGTGCGCCGGGGTGCATTCCACCGTCTCGAGGGGACAGATGCGGTCCCTGGAACTGATCACAAGACTGCGGATGTTCAGCCCCCTCTCCTTCAGAAGGGTCAGCGCCTCCGTCGCGGCCCGGCCGGCCACGGCCTTGGCGGTCAGGTAAAAGATCCTCTCCGCCTTCCCCTCTCCCAGGGCCTTGAGCGAGGGAAAGAGGACGGCCAGTGTCTTTCCGGTCCCGGTCGGCGCCTGCAGAAAGAGCTTTCTGCCATGCACGATGGTCCGGTAGACGCCCGCCGCCAGGTCAAACTGGCCCTTCCGGTAGACATAGGGAAACTGCATCTCCCGCAGGGTCCTGATGGCGGTCCGGCGGCAGGACAGGCGCAGGCCGAGCCAGGGGAGCCAGCTCCGGATCAGGTCCCCGAACCAGCTGTCCAGGTCCTCATAGGTCCATTCTTCATAAAAATACCAGACCTGGCCGGTCAGCCTGCTGCAGTAGGTCATGCGGATCCCGATCCTCTCCAGCCCCTGCTGCTCCGCATAGATGCGGCCGTAGCAGCGGGCCTGGGCCAGGTGGACCTCCTCGGGCCTCTCCGGTTTCAGGGCTCCCCGTATGGTCTTGATCTCATCGATGGTCCAGATCCCCGCTTCCTTCTTTTGGGGATTCTCTTCTGAAAGACCATCTTCTGCGGGATCTTCATTTGAGGGTCTGGTTTTTGAAGAACCTGTTTTTGAGAGAACTTCTGTTGAGGAATCTATTTTTAAGGAATCTTTTTTCGAGGAATCTTTTTTTGAAGGATTCGTTCCCCCTTGGGAGCTCTCCTCATCTTTTCTCAGGTAGATCCCGTCTGCCCGGCCCTCGAGGCGGACCAGGACAG
>OCVV012874046.1_pt1 | contig 11050 bp, 10 predicted proteins | sample 1539721 | NCBI WGS metagenome assembly OCVV01 (sample SAMN02144230, study PRJEB22623) | gut metagenome | biome: sheep rumen | host: Ovis aries | place: New Zealand
TTTTCCGACAGCTACTATACGGCAAAGCAGTGCATCGTCATTCCGGCAGACAGTGACATCAAGAGCCTGGCTGACCTGAACGGCAAGAAAATCGGCGTGCAGGAAGGCACGACCGGCGACCTGCTGAGCACACCGGGCGAGGACAACGATGTCATCACCGATCCGAAGACACAGGTACAGCGCTTCAAGAAGGGCACAGATGCCGTCGTATCGCTGAACAACGGCGGCGTGGACGCGGTTGTGATCGACAAAAATCCGGCGGAGACCTTTGTCGCAAACAACAACGGCAAGCTCAAGCTGGTCGAGGACGAGACCTCGACGGAGGAATATGCCATTGCTGTCGGCAAGGGCAACACCGAGCTGCTCGGCAAGATCAACAGCGGTCTGAAAAAGATCAGAGAAAACGGCACCTTTGACAAGCTGGTCGCCGAGTACATCGGCGGTGACACCGGCGCGAAAGCACCGGAGACCGGCGAAAAGCAGGTTGTGCATGTCGGCACAAATGCGGAGTTCCCGCCGTTTGAGTACATGAATGACAACGGCGAGCCGGACGGCTTCGATATGGCTGTCATCAAGGCGATCGGCGAAGCTTCCGGGTTTGAAGTCGAGATCACCAACATGGAGTTCAAATCTCTGGTCGCATCGCTGGCAACAGGCAGTCTGGACGCTGTTATTGCGGGCATGACGGTCACACCGGACCGTCAGCAAACAGTCGACTTCTCCGACAGCTATTATACGGCGACACAGTGCATCGTTGTCAAGAACGACAGCACGATCAAGAGCCTGGCAGACCTCAACGGCAAGAAAATCGGCGTACAGGAGGGCACAACCGGTGACCTGCTGAGCACACCGGGTGAGGACAATGATGTCATCACCGATCCGAAAACAGAGGTACAGCGTTTCAAGAAGGGAACAGATGCGGTTGTCGCATTGAACAACGGCGGCGTCGATGCGGTTGTCATCGACAAAAATCCGGCAGAGAATTTTGTCGCAAACAACAAGGGCAAGCTCAAGATGATTGAGGACGACACCTCGACCGAGGAATATGCCATTGCTGTCCGCAAGGGCGACACCGAGCTGCTGGGCAAGATCAACGAAGGCCTGCAGACCATTCGCGACAACGGCACCTTTGACAAGCTGGTAGCGCAGTACATCGAAGGCAAAACGGAAACAGAAAAGCAGACCTCTGAAAATCCGTTCAAGAACTTCCTGTACAATGTGAAGTATGTGTTTGTTGACACCAACGGCTATCAGCTGATGCTGAAGGGTCTCGGCGTCACCATCGGCATTTCCATCTGCGCGGGCATTCTCGGCATCATTCTGGGCTTTATCCTTGCACTGATGAAGCTGTCCGAGACGCGGAGAAAGCGCAAGACCATTCCCTCGCGCATTGCGGGCGTTTACATTGACGTCATCCGCGGCACACCGGCGGTTGTTCAGCTGCTGATTATGTTCATGGTCATTTTCCGCAGCAGATATGCGGTCATCGCAGCGATTCTGTCGTTCGGCATCAACAGCGGCGCATACGTCGCGGAGAACATCCGTGCCGGTATTCTGGCGGTCGATGTCGGTCAGATGGAAGGCGGCCGTTCGCTCGGCTTTACCTATGGCGAGACCATGCGCTATATCATTCTGCCGCAGGCGATCAAGAACGTCATTCCGGCACTGGGCAATGAGATGATTACGCTGGTCAAGGAGACCTCCATTGTCGGTTACGTAGCCATCATCGACCTGACCAAGGCGGGCGACTTTATCGTTTCACGCACGTATCAGACCTTCCTGCCGCTGATTGCGGTTGCAATTATCTACTACATTGTTGTCAAGATCCTGACCAAGATCCTGGCTGTTGTTGAAAGGAGGCTGCGTCAGAGTGATAATCGTTAAGGATTTGGAAAAGCGCTTTGGCGATCTGGAGGTACTCAAAAAAATAGACTGTCACATCAAGCCGGGCGAATGCGTCGTTGTCATCGGTCCGTCCGGTTCGGGCAAGAGCACCTTCCTGCGCTGCCTGAACCGCCTGGAGGAGCCGACCAGCGGAGAGATTATTTTCGACGGCAAAAGTGTCACAGACCGTTCTCATGATATCAATAAGATTCGTCAGAAGCTGAGCATGGTTTTCCAGCATTTCAACCTGTTCAATCATCTGACAGTCATGCAGAACCTCACGCTCGCGCCGGTCAAGCAGAAGCTGATGACCGAGCAGGAGGCGGAAAAACGTGCGATGGAGCTGCTCACCCGCGTCGGACTCGCGGAAAAAGCAAACAGCTATCCGGCACAGCTTTCCGGCGGTCAGAAACAGCGCGTCGCGATTGCGCGTTCGCTGGCGATGAATCCGAAGGCAATTTTGTTCGATGAGCCGACGAGCGCACTCGACCCGGAGATGGTCGGAGAGGTTCTCGACGTCATGAAGGCGCTCGCGAAGGACGGCATGACAATGGTTGTTGTTACGCATGAGATGGGCTTTGCGCGCGACGTAGCAGACCGCGTTCTGTTCATGTCGGACGGTTACATCGTCGAAGAGGGCACACCGGAGCAGATCTTTGAAAATCCGCAGCAGGAACGCACGAAGAGCTTCCTCGGCGCGGTGATGAGATAATCATTCTTTCTCAAATAGAAACGGGGACAGCAGGCAAGCCTGCTGTCCCCGTTTGCTGTCCGCAGAAGCCCGACAGCCGCAGACATTGTTTTGTATTAACCCGGTGCTGCCGGAAGGCACAGTGTTTCCTCAAGGCAAAAGAAATCCCGATCCGCAGGCTGGTTCCTGTGAATCGGGATAATGGTCTGTCAGTGTCTGTTGTTTTTCTGTCTGCGCCGCTGGCGTTTTCTCCGGCGCCGGTTGCGGCCTGCAATAAAGGAGAGAATCAGATACAGTACAAAGGCGGCGCATACAATGCCGAGCACGATGCGGACGGGTGTCAAATGGAAGAACTGCTCCACCAAATCGAGCGCGTACAGGACAGGGGAGCGTTTGACTTCAGTCAGTGAGACAAGATCTGCGGTGGCACACTTCATTCCGTCAAAGGAATAGGTGACCGTACCGAGCTTTTCGCCCTTGGCGATCGGCGCATCATAGCTTTCCTCTGTCGAGATATCGACAGTCAGCTGATCCATATCCACGCCGCTGGGCACGAGGACAGGAACATCATTTGCCGTGACGAGCGTCACATGATCGGTTCCCCGGCCGAGCCGGACCGGACATTCCGTGACCGCGGCACCCGCTTCGGTTGCGGTCTGCATGCGGAATTTCTGGAAAGCCCATTCGAACATACGCTTGGTCTCAGTAAAGCTTCCCGCGTATTCTGCGCCCGCCTTTGCGCCGAGCACGACAGAATAATAGGTGTAGCCGCTCGACTTGGCAAATGAAACCAGACAGTACCCGGCCGGCGTGGTGTGACCGGTTTTGATGCCGTAGCAGTTGTCATAGTACACAGAGGAAAAGCTGCTGAGAATCAGATGATTGGTCGAATAAATGATGCGTTCTGCGTTCATATTGGTTGCAGGCAGCTTCTTTTGTGCCGTATTGACAACCGTGGCGAAGGTGGAATTTTTCATCGCCTCGCGCGCAATCAGATACAGATCGTACGCGCTGGTGTAATGGTTGTCATTATGTAAACCGTTCGGATTGACGAAGTGGGTGTTTGTGCAGCCGAGCTCCTTGGCGCGGTCGTTCATCATCTGGACAAATTCATCGACCGAGCCGCCCGCGGTGCGCGCAAGTGCGTTTGCCGCTTCGTTGCCGGAGGGGAGGAGCAGACAGTACAGCAGGTTTTCCACTGTAATCTGTTCGCCGATTTTCAGTCCCGCGCTGCTCGCGCCGGCCTTTACATCCTTAAAATCCTCCTCCTGCATGGTAACGACGTCGTCCAGCCCGCACTTTTCAAGGGCGAGCAAAGCGGTCATAATTTTGGTGCAGGAAGCGGGATACAGCTGTTCGTGTTCATTGTTCGCGTGGACAATTTCGCCCGTTTCCGCATTGACCAGAATCGAAGCCTTGGCGTTGATATCAATGGTCGGCATTTCTGTGACGACATCGCTCTGCTTCTGCGGCGAGGTCGGATTGGAATTGCCTTTTTCAGGCTCGCTCTTTGCCGTACCGGTCTTTTGTGTGCCGTCTGTTTGGCCGGCTGCGGTATCGTTCTGAGCTGCCGGTTCCGCAGTCTGCTGAGCTGCCGCAGGCGTCTGTGGAGCGGTTTCCGGCTCCGCAAACGACGGTGCCGCCGTGCCGGCAAGCAAAGCCGCGGAGAGCAGCAAAGCCGCGATTGATTTATTCCATTTCATCCGCATCATCCTCCTGTGGCTGTGTTGGGTCTGTGTCGGTCTGCGCCGGTACTTCGGCATCTGCCGGCGCTTCGGCGTCGGACGGTGCCTCCGATGGTGGAGAATCTGCCGGCTTGTCCGATTCAGACGGCGCATCGTCCTCCCAGAGATCGGAAAACTGATCCAGATCGTCGGACAGCAGCTGCTTGTGCGGCGGCGCGGTGTCCGGCCGGCTCGCATGTGCCGCGTTGTCCGGCTGCGGCGCACTTTCTTCAAAAAAGAAATCGGCGTCGGTAAACCGTCCGCGGATACGGGCGGGCTTGGCAGGTTTTCTCCGCAGCGCATCGTAGGTGAACCGGCGGCAGCTGCCTGCCATCGCCACGATCCCGCGGTAATCACACACCCCTTGATATTCATTCTCCGGTTTGCAGTGCGCGCAGTATGCGCAGTGCGGTTCGATGGATTCATTATATAGACAGTTCCTGCGGAACAGATTGAACATGATCGTCCTCCTTTGCATACCATAGGCGCTATTTATCTATTATAGCGCAAATGCTCCGCTGTTTCCAGATACAAAGCGCGAAAATATTGACAAAAAAGACTGCGCGCGGTGCGGCAAAGTCATACGAACCGAGCACCGGGCAGCAAAAGCAGTGTCAGGGCACACAAAAGTGCGGCAAAACAGGCGTGTACACACTTGCCGCACACACACCGCTGGAAGGACAGACCTTCCGCGGCGGCAGCCGTCTGAAACAGAACGGACAGACTGCCGAAGGCGCACACGAAGGATACCGCGGTCAGCCGTGCGGACAGACAGCCCGCCTCGGCGGAAAGGGCGGCAAGTCCCTGCGTCAGCTCGACGCAGCCGGTCAGCACAGCGGTGACGCCGCGGGAGGAGAGCCCGAGCGGTGCGAGCAGCGGGGTCAGTGTGGCAGCGGCAGCGGGCAGAACGCCGGTCTGGCGCAGCAGACAGAGCACGACGGAGAAAAACAGCAGAAATGCCCCGATCATCAGACAGGAACGACCGGCGGAGAGGACGGACCGGGTGAGGCAGTGAAACAGCGGCAGTTCCTCAGAAGCGGGAGCAGCGGCGGCAGGCGGTCTGCTCTTGGGCCGCAGCACAAACGCCGTCAGCAGTGCGGCGGCAATATGGACAAGATAGAGGAAAACGCCGGCGCGCAGCGAGTGAAACAGTCCCCCGCCGCACAGCCCGATGAGAAAAGCGGGACCCGTATTGTTGCAGCAGGCGGCAAGACAGGAGGCCTCCTCCCGCGTGCACAGACCGGCGTGCCAGAGATCGGCCGCCATGCGCGCGCCTGCCGGATAACCGCCCAGAAAACCGAGCGCGAGTGCGGCGGCTCCGCAGCCGGGGAGATGAAAACAGGTGCGCATGAGCGGGGCGAGCAGCCGGCCGCATGCACCGGCAAGACCGGTGGAAACCGCGAGGGAACCCGCGGCAAAAAACGGGAACAGCGACGGCAGAGCGGAGAACAGACACAGCTTGAGCGCAGCGCGTACCGCATCCGCACACGCGGCGGTATGCCGGCACAGCAGTGCAAGAAACAGCACGCAGGCCGCATAGACAACAATTTTTTTCACAGATGAAATGCCCCCTTCCGTCGCTTTATCCTATCGTCGGGAGGCAACAAACATGCCTGTGCCGCATACAAATTTTCCAGAGCGCCAAAGGGGGACAGCGTGGTGGAAAACAGCTTTGTCAAACATTGGTCGGATCCGGCGCTGGAGCTGGACGGAAACCGCAGTGTGGTCATCACGGGGCGGTGTGCCATTCTGCTGTACAGCGAGGAGGAAATGCGCGTGAACTGCGGAAAAATGACCATCTGCATCAGCGGAACCGGACTGGAGCTGTGCACGCTCGACGAAACGGAGCTTTCGATCGTCGGCTGTATCGCGTCGGTCAGCTTTTTGACGGGGGAGGGGTGAGAAGGTGGTTTCCAACTGGATACGCCTGTTTGGCGGCATGCTGACGGTTCGCGTGCGCAGCGCGGAGCCGGAACGCTTTCTCAATCTGTGTACACAGGAGCACATTCATCTGCACGCCATCACGCGCGAGGACATCGACAGTCTGTGTGCAGACATTTCTCTGCGCGATTTTTACCGTCTGGCGCGGCTCAAACGGCGCAGACGCTGCCGCATTCATATCCTGCGGCGGCGCGGACTGCCTTTTTTTATGCAGCGGGTGCGGCGGCGGTATGGTCTGTGGGCGGGGATGATCCTGCTGTGTCTGCTTTGCTATGAGCTGTCCGCCCGCATCTGGATTATCCGCACGGATTTTCCGCAGGGCGTGGACGGCGCGGCGGTCATGCGGGAGCTCGAACAGCTGCACATCGGCATAGGGACAAAGCGGTCGGACATTGATGTGCACGCGGTCAAGGTGCACATGATGACGGTGCGCGACGATTTGAAATTTTTTGCCCTGAATCTGGACGGGAATACGATGTATGTGGAAACAGCGGCGGCAACCGAGCGCCCCGCGCTCGAGCAGCGCGGCGGTGTGACGAATGTCATTGCCCTGCAGGACGGCATTGTGGAGCGCATGACGGTCCGCCGCGGCACGGCAAAATGCAAGCCCGGAGACGCTGTTCTGACCGGAGAGCTCCTTGTCGACGCGCTTGTCGAGCCGAAGGGAGAGCTCGGCAAAATGCGGTTTACGGACGCTGATGCGGAAATCTGGGCGGCGACGCGCCGCCGCGTGACGCGGAAAATGGCGCTGGAGGCGAACAAAAAACACAAAACAACCGGCTCAAAAACACGATATGCGATATGTTTTGGCAAAACACGCATAAATTTGTATTTTGGCAGTAGTCTAACACAGGGGAATTGTGATAGAATAATATCGATTACTACGGCAAGGATCAATGATTATTTTGTGCTGCCCGTCGCGCTGTACCGCGAGACAGTGACACCGTATACCGTGACGCCGGTGACGCACACGGCGGAGGAGCTGCGCGCACAGATGGAATACGGCGCGCGCCGCGCGGTGGAGAAACAGGTCGCCGAGGGGAGCTTTTCCTCTATGCAGGCGGATATCCGGGAAGAGGATGGTGCGGCAGTGCTGCGGGCGACCGTCTGGTGTCACGAGCAGATTGCGGCGCGTGTGGCGGACGGACGCACCGAAGCGGATCTTCCGCAGACAGAGGAACAGCCGCAGCAATAGACGTTCAATAACAAGGAGAGCGAAACGATATATGGCAGAAATGACCATGCGCATCGAAGCGATCGACCTGATTATGGGTATTTTCGGCGCGTTCGATGAAAATATGAAGGTACTGGAGAAGGAGCTGGATGTGACCGTCCTCAGCCGGGAGACCGAGCTCAAGGTGACGGGTGCGGATGCGGGCAACGTGGAGCTTGCGATGAAGACCATTCAGTCGCTGATGCAGCTGGCAGAGCGCGGCGAGAGCATCGGCACACAGACGGTACAGTATGTGCTCGGTCTGGTGCGCGACGGGCGGCAGAATCAGGTCTCGGAAATCGGGCGCGATGTGGTCTGCATCACCGCAAAGGGCAAACCGATCAAGGCAAAAACGCTCGGCCAGAAGCGGTATATGGATGCGATGCGCACACATACGGTCACCATCGGCATCGGACCGGCGGGCACGGGAAAGACCTATCTCGCCGTTGCGGCGGCGGTCGCGGCGTTTCGCGACAAGCAGATCAGCCGCATTATTCTGACGCGGCCGGCAGTCGAGGCGGGCGAAAAGCTGGGCTTTTTGCCGGGCGATTTACAGAGCAAGGTTGACCCGTATCTGCGTCCGCTGTACGACGGCCTGTTTGATATGATGGGTGCGGAGACCTTTAACAAACTGCTCGAGCGCGGCAGCATTGAGGTCGCGCCGCTCGCGTATATGCGCGGACGCACACTGGATGATTCATTTATCATTCTCGACGAGGCGCAGAATACCACGCCGGAGCAGATGAAAATGTTCCTGACGCGCATTGGCTTTGGCTCCAAGGCGGTCGTCACGGGCGATATCACACAGATTGACCTGCCGGGAGACCGCGTGAGCGGATTGAAAGAAGCGGTCCGCGTGCTCAAAAATGTGGAGGATATCGCGCAGTGTCAGCTGACCGACCGCGATGTCGTGCGGCATGAGCTGGTTCAGCGGATTGTGCGCGCTTATGAAAAATATGAACAGCAGAAGGTGCTGCGTCAGGCAAAGGACGCACAGAAGCACCGTCCGCTGCGCAAGTGAGGAGGACCGTCATGGAACACCGCATTCGGATTACGCCGGAGGTCGAGCTGGACAGGCAGGAGGCAGTCAGTGCGCTCATTGAGCGCTGCGCGCGCGCCGCTTTGCAGGCGGAGGGAGCGCCGGAGGGGTGCTTTGTCGATGTAACGATTGTCGATGGCGCATCCATCCGCGAAATCAACCGTGAGAATCGCGGCAAGGACATGGAAACAGATGTACTGTCCTTCCCGATGCTGGAATTTTTTGACGGCGAATGGCCGGAGGCTGTGGAGGAGGAGCGCAATCCGGCAGACGGATTGATTTTCCTCGGCGATATGATTTTGAATTACGACCGCGCAGCCGAGCAGGCGGCGGAGTACGGGCACAGCGTGGAACGCGAGTGCGGCTTTCTGACTGTACATTCCATGCTGCATCTTCTGGGCTATGACCATGAGCGCAGTGAAGCGGAGCGGCTTTTACAGCGCGAACGGGAGGAAGCTGTCCTGGGGCAGCTCGGACTGACCCGCGATGCCGCGGACGATGCTGCCGGCGATTGAGACGGAAAAAAGGGAGAACACAGATGAGTGTGAAAAAAAGTGCGATTATTTCCATTGTCGGCAGACCGAATGTCGGCAAATCCACGCTGCTCAACCGGCTGGTGGGCGCGAAAATAGCAATCGTATCCAACAAACCGCAGACCACACGCACGCGCATCACAGGCGTGCTGACAAAGGGGGACTGTCAGTTTGTCTTTCTGGATACGCCGGGCCTGCACAAGCCGCGCTCCCGTCTGGGAGATTACATGGTCAAGATTGTCAATGACACGGTGACGGATGTAGACATCGCCGCGATGGTTGTCGATCCCGTGCCGCGCATCGGACCTGCGGAGCAGGAGCTGATTGCGCGCATCAGGCAGTTTCACATGCCGGCGGTGCTCATCATCAATAAAATTGATACGGTAAAGCATGAGGACCTGCTGGCGGTTATCGCGGCCTATTCCCGGGCGCATGAGTGGGATGCAGTCGTGCCGCTTTCGGCAAAGACGGGCGAAAACTGTGACATTCTGTTCGACGAATGCGCCCGCTTTGCGATTGAGGGGCCGCAGCTGTTCCCCGACGATATGCTGAGCGATCAGCCGGAGCGGCAGCTTGTGGCGGAGATTGTGCGCGAAAAAATGCTCGGTCTGCTCGACCGGGAGGTACCGCACGGCACGGCGGTCGCTGTCGAACGCATGCGCGAGCGCGAAGACGGACTGATGGAAATCAGCGCCACCATCTATTGTGAAAAAAAGAGCCACAAGGGCATCATTATCGGCAAAAGCGGCTCTATGCTGAAGAAAATCGGCGCACAGGCGCGTGCGGACATAGAGGAGCTGCTCGAAGCCCGCGTTTTTCTGGAGCTGTGGGTCAAGGTGCGCGAGGACTGGCGCAACAACCAGTACCAGATGCGCAATTTCGGCTATGAAAACGAATGATGCGCAACTGCGAGAGGAACAGAGGCTATGGCACACGTTACGGTCAAGGGTCTGGTCATTCGTGAGACGGATTTCGGGGAAACCGACCGCTTTATCACTGTACTGACCGCGGAGCTGGGAAAAATTGAAGTGCTGTGCCGCGGCATCCGGCGGCGAAAGGGACGGCTGGCAAACGCAGTCCGCCTGTTCTGCTACAGCGAGTTTACACTGTATTCCGGCAAAAGCTACACGCTGAGCGATGCGGAAACAGACATGTCGTTCTGGGGCATCACGAGCAATATCGAACAGTATGCGCTCTGCTGTTATTTTGCCGAGCTGGTCAATCTCTCGGCGGATTCCGATGACACATCGGGCGGCTTGCTGCCGATGTTCCTGCGCGCATTGTATGCGCTCGACCGGCAAAAACGGCCGGTGCAGACGGTGAAGGCGGCGTTTGAGCTGCGGCTCGCCGCGGATCTCGGCTATGCGCCCGATCTGACCGGCTGCGCGGTGTGCGGACAGGCGGAATGTGAAACGTGGTCCTTTCTGCTGGAAAACGGCGCACTGGTGTGCAGCGACTGCCGCAAACGCGTCGGCGGAACCTATTTCGACCTGCCGCAGGGCGTGCTCACTGCGATGCGGTATATCGTCTCCTGTGACGGAAAAAGGCTGTTTGCCTTTGCGGTCAGCGAGCAGACGGGGCGGCAGCTCGGACAGATCTGCGAGCGGTATCTGCTGTTTCATCTGGATGTGCGCTGCACCACACTGGATTTTTACCATTCTCTTTTTCAAATGGAGTCAGAACAATAAATTATGAGTAAATTATCGGAAAAAAGCCTGAAAACACTGGAATATTACACCATTCTTGACCTGCTTGCGGATCACTGCGTCAGCCGGCGCGCGAAGGAGGCGGCAAAGGCCCTTCGCCCGCTGCACGATGCGGAGGATGTGCGCGCGCTGCTGACGGAGACAGATGACGCGAAACGTCTGATGACAACAGGCGGCGCGCCCGCATTCGGCGGCATTCGGGATGTGTCCGCGGCACTCAGCCGCGCGAATATGGGCGGTGTGCTGTCCACGCGCGAGCTGCTCGCGGTGGCATCGCTGCTGCACGCGGCAAATCAGGTGCGCAAGTACGGCAGTGAAC
>OCVV011061604.1_pt1 | contig 11045 bp, 6 predicted proteins | sample 1539721 | NCBI WGS metagenome assembly OCVV01 (sample SAMN02144230, study PRJEB22623) | gut metagenome | biome: sheep rumen | host: Ovis aries | place: New Zealand
TTATAGATTTTTCTAGCAATACTACTTTCCCAAAAATATGTCTTTACATCATATACATTGTGTTCACTATCCACAATTATTCTCTTCTCATCAACTAATTCTTTGATAAATCTGACATAATTATCACGATTTAATACATTGTTATTCTCATTTTGTAAGAACTTCTTGCATTCAAAATATAGATCGTTCAAATGCATATAAGTATTACCACTGTCATACACAATTGAATCGAGAATGAAAATGATTAGGGATTTCAAACGAATATCGCTATCTCTAGGTATTCCCACCTTATAAGCAATCTCATCAGCTCTTAAAAAACCTATTCCACTTACATTATTAATCAATTGATATGGATTTTCTTTCACAATCTCTATAGTATTAGATTTAAAAACACTTATCAATTTATTAGCAAGCTTTAAAGTTAATCCAAAACTCAATAAATCAACAATCATCTTTTCTTCTGTGCTAAACTGCTTTAAAACTCCATATAAAGTCTCTTTTTGTTTCCTTGATATTTTGATTTTATCTAAACAATCAGGATCATCCGCTATTTTCTTAAGAGCATCACTGCCCAATTCATCATAAATTCTTGTAGCAGTTGCTTCTCCAATTCCAGGAAATAAATCACTAGATAGATAAGCAATGATACCTTCTTTAGATTGAGTAATTGATTGCTTAACAACATCAGCTTTAAATTGAAGTCCATATTTAGACTCAACCATATTACCACTAAATTCAAATATTTCATCAATAAAAGGGATTTTTGCGAAAGTAGATACAACAGTTAATTCATTAGAATAAAGTCCTTCTTCTATTTTTTCTGCGTCTTCAGGACTAATTTCTACTCTAACTACTCCATAACCATTATCGGAATTATAATATGTAACTTTTTTTATTTTTCCTTTTATCTCAATCATAAAAATCCCTACTTTTATTTAATATAATCGTTTTTCTTCATTCATGAATACTTCGTTGATAGTTGATCCAGCTATTAAACAATCACCATCATAAAATACACATGCTTGACCAGGTGTAACAGCTCTAGCTAGAGATGGGTAACTTACTTCAAGTTCATCATCCTTAGTTTTACGCACCAAAACTTCAATATCCTTTTGACGATATCTGAATTTTGCTTGGCATTTAACTGTTTCACCATTATTAAGTCTTTCGATAAAATCTTCTTCAATTAAGTTTAATCTATTTACTAAACATCTATTAGAATATAGATATTCTTGGTCATCTCCTTGTCCAACAAGGAGTACGTTTTCTTTTGCAATTTTTCCTATTACAAACCATGCTTCACCTGGTCCACCAATACCCAAACCATGGCGTTGACCAATCGTGTAATACATGATTCCATCGTGCTTACCGACTACTTTTCCGTCCAAAGTTTTCATATCTCCTGGACGAGCTAAAATGTAATTTTGCAAAAACAATTTAAAGTTTCTTTCACCAATAAAACATACACCAGTTGAGTCCTTCTTTTTAGCAACATTGATATTATATTCCTCTGCAATTCTCCTAACCATAGGTTTATCAATATCACCAACTGGGAACAAGCATTTTGAAAACTGTTCTTTCTTTAAATTAGAAAGAAAATAACTTTGATCCTTATTATCATCTTTTCCTTTTAATAGATGATAACTTACTTTACCATTTCTTTCATATTTTTCACATCTAGCATAATGTCCCATAGCGATGTAATCAGCACCCATTTCAAGCGCTTTTTTTAAGAAACACTTAAATTTGATTTCTGAATTACATAAGATATCTGGGTTAGGTGTTCGATTATTCTTGTATTCATCAATGAAATATGAAAATACATTTTCCCAATATTCATTGATAAAATCAACTCTCACTAGTTCAATTCCAAGTTCACGTGCAGTCTCTTTTGCATCCATATAATCCTTTTCTTGAGGACAGACGTCGCTAAAATCATTAGGATTACCTAAGACATCGTTATTCATAAATGAATCCCAATTTCTCATAAACATTCCTGTTACATCATATCCTTGATTCTTTAAAAGGATGGCACTGACAGCAGAATCAACTCCACCAGATAAACCCAGTATTACTTTCTTCTTATTATTTTCCATTGTATTCACCAATTGTTTTCACATTTATTTACTCTTAAGTTCATAGATAATATCTCTTAAGCTCATAGCTTCTTCAAAATTAAGCTCTTTACTAGCTTTATACATCTTCTTTTCTAAGCTCTTGATAATCTTATCTTTTTCAAGTTTAGTTAACTTATCAACATGACTTAAATCAAAATCAGATTTAAATTCTTCTTTAACAAGCTCAACAGCTTTAGGACCATCTTGAATATCTTTCACAATAGTCTTAGGTTCTACACCATGAACTCTATTATATTCTTCTTGAATAGCCCTTCTACGATATGTTTCTACAACCGCATTTTCAATAGATTTAGTCACATTATCAGCATACATTATAACTTTACCATTCTTATTTCTGGCAGCTCTACCAATAATTTGTATTAATGATGTCTCACTTCGTAGGAATCCTTCTTTATCAGCATCTAATATGGCAATTAAACTAACCTCTGGTATGTCAAGTCCTTCACGAAGTAAATTAATACCAACAAGTACATCATATGTACCTTTTCTCAAATCATTGATAATAACTGTACGCTCTAATGATTTTATTTCTGAATGCAAATAGGCAACCTTTATATCTAGTTTCTCTAAATATTTAGTCAACTCTTCACTCATCTTAATAGTAAGAGCCATGACTAATACCCTTTCATGTTTTTTAATCCTATCATAGATTTCTTTTACTAAATCTTCGATTTGGCCATCAATCTTTCTTATCTCAACATTTGGATCAAGTAAATATGTAGGCCTAATAATTTGCTCTACAATAGCTCCGCTTTTTTCTTTTTCATATTCAGCTGGAGTTGCACTTACAAACATCACTTGATCACATTTATTCTCAAATTCATCAAACATCAAAGGTCTATTATCTAAAGCAGATGGCAATCTAAATCCATATTCAACTAAATTCATCTTTCTAGATCTATCACCATTAAACATTCCTCTAACCTGAGGAATAGTTACATGACTTTCGTCGACAATCAATAGAAAATCCTTATTAAAGAAATCCATTAATGTATAAGGAGTTTCTCCTTCTTCACGAAGTGATAAATGTCTTGAATAATTTTCTATTCCGCTGCATATGCCAATTTCTTCTAACATCTCTAAATCATATTTAGTTCTTTGTTCAATACGTTCAGCTTCTAAAAACTTTTCTTCTTTTTTAAAAAATTTTATTCTTTCTTCTAATTCTTTTCTTATTCTATCGATTGCTATTTGTCTTTTTTCTTCATCGACTGCAAAAAGTGTAGCAGGATAAATGATAACAGATTCAATACTTCCTTTAACTTTAGATGTAACTGCATCAATTATTTTGATATTTTCTAATTCATCATCAAAAAATTCAAGTCTAATTCCTTCTTCTTTTTCACCTTTTAAGATTATATCAACGGTATCTCCCTTTACTCTAAAAGTTCCTCTTTCAAAAGCAAAATCATTTCTTTCATATTGTAAAGACACAAGCTTTTCAAGTAAAGTCTTACGTTTAATAATATCTCCACGTCTTAAGAAGTACATGTTCTTCTTATAATCTTCTGGATCACCAATACCATAAATACAAGATACAGAACTAACAACAATTACATCATCACAAGTTAATAAACTTGCAACTGCACTATGTCTCATCTTATCAATATCATCATTTATACTAGAATCTTTTTCTATATATAAATCTTTACTAGCTACATATGCTTCTGGTTGATAATAATCATAATAAGAAATGAAATATTCAACTCGATTATTTGGAAAGAAAGATTTAAGTTCTGCGTATAGTTGACCAGCAAGTGTCTTATTGTGAGCTAAAACTAAAGTCTTTTTACCCAAGTTTTTAATGACATTTGCCATTGTAAATGTCTTACCAGTTCCTGTTGCACCAAGCAAAGTTTGATATTTCATACCAGCTTTGAAATTCTTTGTTAAGTTTTCAATTGCTTCAGGTTGATCACCAGTTGGCTTAAATTTAGTCACTAAATCAAACATTATCTTTCCTCCTTCTTTTCTTATTTAATTATTATTTTTTATAATAAATTTATTTATGATATTTATGATTATTAATAATCATCATACTTCTATATAATTGTTCCATCAAAATTAGTCTCATCACTTGATGAGGAAAAGTCATCTTTCCAAATGATAAATGATAATCACTTCTCTTAATAACTTCACTATCAAGTCCACAACTAGATCCAATTACAAATGTCATCACTTTTGATGAATAAGTATAATGATCTCTAATCATGTTTGCCATTTCTACGCTATCTATTTCTTTTCCTTTAATTTCTAATGTAACAACATAATCATTATTACTAATGTTATTTAATATTTCTAATGCCTCATCTTTTAAATTCTTTGCACTATCAAGAGTATTAATCTCTTTTAATTCAATTAATTCCAAATCACAAAAAGCACTAAGACGTTTTTTATATTCATTAATACCATCAGTTAAGTATTTTTCTTTTAGTTTCCCAACGACAATTACTTTAATTTTCATTATTAATCCTCATTTTTATTACTTAACATCTAGCATTTCAATACTATCATCTTGTTTGGCCACATATATTTTAGGAATATAATCACCTTCAATTAAACTCATAATAGTATCAACAGCTATTTTTTCATCATTACATTCTTGTGATAAGTGTGCAAGAACAACATTAGATAATTTATTAACTTTTAATATCTTATTTAATACTTCACCACACATTACATTTGACATGTGACCATGAACTGATAAAATTCTTTGTTTTAAAGACCAATCTCTATCACTGTTTTGAAGCATTTCTATATCATGATTAGATTCAATTATTAAAGAATTAACTCTATTTAAAATATTATAATAAGGAATTGGTATAAAACCTGTATCCGTAATATAAGCAAGTGATTCTTTATCGCTAACAAAAACAAATCCAAGACAACAAGCAGCATCATGAGAAAGTAATAAAGGCATAAAATTAATGTCTTTAATTTTATATTTTTTATTTTCTTCAATAAAAGCTACATTTAGCTTATCATATTTTTTAGGGTACTTGACAAGCATCTTCTTAAAGCTAGCTTCAGATATAAATACCTTGCATTTTGCTTTTTTCGCAATAGATGCTAAATTAGAAATATGATCACCATGCTCATGAGATATTATAATTCCATCTAATTTCGATAAATCAATATCACTTCTTCTTTCTATTTCTTTTAAACTAATTCCAGCATCTAACAATAATCTCGTATCCTTTGATTCGATGTAAGTCATATTACCAGCTGAACCACTACTTAATACTTGAAACCTCATATTTTTACCTCTTTTAATAAATCGATTATAACATTTATAAGCCGAAAACACAATATAAAAAGGAGATTGAAAACAATCTCCTTTTAAATCAACAAATTATTTAATAAAAACTAAATAATTAGTTTAAATTTGCTTTGTCATAAGCATCTTGTAATTCAGCCTTATCTTCAGCACTTAAAGCATTAAATAAGTCTTTTGCAAGAGCCTTCATAGCATCATTAGTTGTCTTATCTAATGTATCACCTAATTGAGTAGTTAACTCAAAAGCACCTAATAACTTTTCACATAACTTCTTATCAGTTGTGTTATAAGTTAAATATCCATAATAGCTTTCCACATAAGCATTTAATAAATCAGTAATAGCAGAATTATCGCCTTTACCTTCTAAGCTAATGTAAGAAGCATTCTTTTGTGCTTCTTGTAATACTAATAATTGATAATAATAAGATCCTGTGCACTCATCATAAATAGTCTTAACCCAACTTGTGATTTGAGTTTGAACAGATGTGTTATTAACGATATCATCAGTATCAATCTTCTTAGTAGTACTAGTTGACTTTTCAATTAATTCATTAACATTAGTATATCCATATAATGTATTAGTAATGAATTCTTCTACGTTACTATCATTGACATCAAAGTAAGCAACTTTAGCCATAGCCTTAACAACAGCAGCTTTAGCTTTTGAAGTATCCTTACCTAATTGAACAGCTTCTTGGTAATCAGCAACTAAATCAACAACTTTTACATAGTCATCATCACTAGCATGATTTGCTTCATATTGATATAAAGCAACATTATCACGTGAAGGAAGTCCAACAACCTTCTTATTTGATAAATATGCACTTAAATCATGACTCTTATTAACATATAAATGGTAACCAAATTCAGTCTTAATTGAAGCTTCATGAATTTCAACTTCTTCAACTAATCCTTTTTCAGATTCTAACATATTATTGATATTAGCATTCCACATTTCTCTAACAGCTTCTTCGAATTCCTTAACCATAGCACCAGCTGTAGTTGTTAATTCTTCATAAGTTACTTGTAAACCTAATGTCTTATATTCAGCTAAATCAATTTCATAATCAGAATATGTAGTTGTATTATTTGAATATACATAAGTATATTTGAACTTCTTATCGTTCTTAGAACTTAATAGATTATCCTTAATGTAACTTCCATCTTCAAACTTAATTGGATATTTGTTTGTAGAAGTGAAAGCATTATTTAATCCAGATAAGTATTCATCTAATTCATCTTTTTCTAATACTTTAGCTAAGTCTAATACTTTAGCATATAATTCTTGAGCAGCTAATGTCTCTTCTTCAGTCCATTCCTTAGGATCAATAGTCTTTCCATCAGCATCTTTCTTGCAAATTAAGAAATGGAAACCGATGCTATTGATGTAAGAGTTAAGTTTTGAAACATAATCAGCTTCAAAAATAGCCCAATCTAAATTAGAAACATCACTTACATACTTAGTATAATCATTAACGATTTGTTGATAAATTAAGTAAACAGCTAAATCATCATTATCTTTAACTTGAACACCATAATATCTAGAGAAGAAATCTCTTAAGAAGTTCTTCCAACCATATGATGCATCAAATCCATATGTTGCATATCCACCTGATGCAAAACTATTCTTAATATTTGTGATAGTTCCATCAGCACCAGTAATACCATCCCATACCTTCTTAGCTTCATCAGTGTTATAAACACACTTACTTAACTTCTTACCATCTAAGAATGCTTGATAATCAAAATATTTATTGAACTTAGTTCCATCAGCTTTTGTAGCATATAACAACATCCAAGCATATTGATATTGTTCTAATGCAACGGCTACAGAATATTTTGTAGAAATAGAATCAAATAAAGAGTCAACTGTTACTTCTTTATCATTGCAAACATAAACAACATTCTTACTTGACTTTCTATTAACTTTTAAAGCTGTAGAACTATAAGTTGTTTTATAGTTATCTTCTAATACTGAATCATAGAATTTTAAGCCTTTTTCAACTCTTAATTCATCCATTGTATTATTAACAACAGTAGCTGTTGTAGCAGCTTCTACTAAATCAGCCTTATTAGCATTCATAAATTCTAAAATAGCATTACTATCTTTTAAGTCTTCCCATTGAGTCTTATCTTCTTTACCTAAAATCCAGAATACTTTATAAGAACTAGATGATACAGCTTCACTATATAACTTTCTAAAGTTAGTTTCATCAGCCTTGAATTCATTGAATTTATTTCCAGTAACTGAAGATAATAAACTTAATTTTGTTAAATCTGCAGCTGTATAATAGAACTTAGATTCATTACCTAAAGCAACTTCATCAGCTGCAACAGGCATAGATTTAATCTTCCAACCATAATAATGGTTATATAAATTAACGATAGCTTGTTTAATTTCATCATCACTTAATACATATGCACCATATTGATCAGGGCTAGCACTTGTATTCTTAGAATTGTCTTTATAATATTCATTAACTAAATCTTTATAATAATCATTCTTAGTGATGATATTATATCCATCGATATCTTCACTTTCAAAATCAGCTTTTTGTTCTTCTGTTACCTTACCATAATGTAACCAAATAGATTTTGTTGATTCAACTTCACCTTGTGTAACAGTTAAACTCTTAACAACGATACCGTGTTGTAATAAAGCAGTTTCAGCTTCACTATATGAAGAATAAGGGATAACGATTGCCCAATATCCATCAACATTATCTTCATTCCATAAATCACTATATTTGCTATCAGCAATAGTCATTGTTGGAGCTGTTGGAGCAACTTTATCATCATCTTCACTAGCTTCATAAGCAGCTTTATCTTCTAAATATTTTTTATATTCAACTAATTCAGCTTCATATTTTTCAGTAAGTTTTTTATATGCATAACTAAATCTAGCAGCATTTAAAGCAACATAATCATAGAAATCAGTACCAGTCTTAACATCAACTGTGTAATTTTCTCCATCCTTAACGATCTTAACATCGTCAGCAACTACTTTAATGCCATATCTAGAGAATGCATTTTTGATGAAAGCTTCTACGCCTTCATTTAATTTATCTTCAACTTCACTATCTTCAAATTTATTATCTTCGATATATTTTTCAATAGTTTTATTAAAGATTGTTTCAATTGCTTCTTTCTTAATTTGATCTGTAGAAAGAGATGCAATTTCATCAGCTAATAAGTCTTTATCGATGTTGTTAACAACAACAGTTAGACCATATTCGCTTTTTAGCTTTTCATAAGCTTCTTGGTTTGTATACTTGATAATCTTACCATCATTATTATAAACGAAATAAGATTGTTCACCTTTACCACTGCTTAAAGTAGGATTTACCTTTGCCTTTGTTAATACTGTAATTAAAATAGCAATTAAAGCTATTAAAACTAAAGCGACGCAAATAGGTAAAAGTTTTTTTACTAAATCTTTACTTTTCATATTATTTCTCCTTTAAAATATCCATATGAACGTTAAATTTACGCTAACATTATGATTATACAACAAAGCCACTCATAAATCAAGATTTTTGTGTCTTTTAGAGGGGTGGCTTTAAATGATATTAAACTATTTTTAAGTTTTAAACTTTTTACAATTTTGGAATATAGAAACTATGCTTGTCAAAAGCTGCAATTTGAGAAGTATATTCACCTTTGTTTGTCTTTAATACTTCTGGTTCAAGGGAAGCCATTCTTGAATCACTAAAATCAAGTAAGTGAATTAACTCAGCTTCAGCTGTCAATGGCTCTTTTGGTGAACCATATTCTAATTGACCATGATGAGATAAAATGATGTGAAGCAAATTCAATACTTCTTCACTTTTTTCTACACCTAAGTCCCTTGCAGTAGCATATATTTCATTAGCACCTAATGAAATATGGCCAAGTAGCTTTCCAGCTTTTGTATATTCAGTTCCCTTAGGACCACTCAATTCAATAATTTTACCAATATCATGTAAAATAATTCCTGCATAAACTAAACTCTTATTTAAGAATGGATATAATTCTAAATATCCATCGCTTAGTTTTAGCATAGAATATGTGTGATATGCTAAACCATAATAATAATTATGGTGCATTGTGACAGCTGCAGGATATTCAAAGAAGTCTTTATAATTCTTCTTTAGTATTGTTTTCACAATCTCTTTTAAAACATCATTACTAATTTGCTTGTAATAATCATTAATTTTACTAGCAAGTTCTTCACCACTATATTTAGCTCTTTCATAAAATTCTTCTAAATCAACATTATCTTGAGCTTCAACTCTACGAAGTGAAGTGATATTTAATTGAAGTTTTCCTTGATAATCCTTCATTCTTCCACTTACTACATATACTTCTCCACTGACAAGTTTCTCTCTTAAATCATCTGTAAATTTCCAAATCTTAGCTTCCATCTTACTTTCACCATCAAATGCAAGCATTGTAGCATAATCAGCATCAGATGTTGTCTTCTTGATTTGAACATCAGATAATCTCAAAACGATTGTTACTTCTTCTAGTGGCAAACAATCTTTTATCATTTTACGCATATTCTTTTCCTCCATTAAACTTCATCATCTCGAATAATTACAGGTTTTATTTCACGAATTTTTGTTCTAGTAGTATCAAATGGAATTCCCATTTGTGTTAATACACCACAAACATATTCTTGAATTTCTTCTTTTTCGTTCTTTAGTTCGCCATTTATTACTTTAAAAGCAATTTCTTCAAATATATCACCAATGGTATTTGCATCTCGCAAATCACTAATTCTCATGATATCTTCACCTTTAAACTTCAAATCACACTTCTTCTTTATAGGTAAATTATCGTATTCTTTCGCAATTCTTTTTTCTGCGTTAATTAAACTAAATTTAGTTCTACCTAACACTTTATTAATTCTGTAAGCCTTAATAGCTATTTCTAAGCCATAAGAAAATAACGTTAACGCATCATATTTACCTTGTGGATTAGTTTGGGCTAAAGTATATACCGCATTGACATAAGCAGGGTTTTCACATGTCAATATATATTCTTCATCAATACATTCATTCATCATGAAGCAACAAACCATAATATCATCATAACTCAAACTATTATAATGCTTCAAAACAACCTTGCATGCATTTCTAAAGACATCTAAATAATCAGCTAGTCCCAAAACAAAGAATAGATTAAGTGCTTTCTTTGCAAATGGTCCACCTAATATTCTCTTAATTTGAATAGATACTTCATTTGCATTTACATTTCTTAAAGCATTAATTCGCTTCTTAATTGAAGATGCTGTTTGTTTTGTTAATGAATAATCAAATTCACTAACTAAGCTAAGAGCTTCAAGCATCATAAGTGGATCAGCCAAGAATCTCTGTTTTGCTTGACCAACAACTCTTATTAAGTGTTTTTCTATATCTTTCTTTCCATTAAACGGATCAATGATTTTACCACTTACACTCATTGCAAGTGAATCAATTGTATAATGTGCTAAAGATAAATTATCAGTTAATAAATTAGTAACCAGTTTATTATTACTATTATTATCTTCACTAATAAATGTTTTCGCAAAGAAGTTAATATCATCAAATACAAAACTACAATATTGATCATCAATTCTCTTAAATTCATTATTGAATAGTTTAAAAAGA
>OCVV011154659.1_pt1 | contig 11045 bp, 11 predicted proteins | sample 1539721 | NCBI WGS metagenome assembly OCVV01 (sample SAMN02144230, study PRJEB22623) | gut metagenome | biome: sheep rumen | host: Ovis aries | place: New Zealand
CACCCGAAATGTCTGTGAATCTATGCGTGACTATTATCGAGGAGGTGCCTAACAGAAAGGGATTCTCCAGAGATGGATTGGGGTCGTTGTATCTCATATCATTCAAAAAATAGAGCGTTGGTGTACTGTTTATGTTGCTTGCGTCTACTGGCATCACGATCATTTGTCCCCTAAAAGGTTACCTCCAGAGCATAGCCATTTTTCAATTTAAGACCTATTTTGCACTAAAATCGGCCTAAAAATATTTCTCACACCCAGCCGTATCAACAGCTTGCGGGTTTCTCCTTTTTAAGAAGAGACCATCTTGAACTCCGTTAAGGGGAACGGAACTTTCTGACGCAGTTAACATACTTTGATCTACGCCGGAGGCGTCCATTGGCCTAGCGGCCACAGAGCGTCACGTTGCCTGAAACCACTCCGCTATCACTCCAGAGTCAATAGAACAACGACCTTTGTTTTTGTGATTGAGACCATGGTACCCCTGTGCTATCTCCTCACCCGAAAAGTCATGGGATTCCAGCGTAACTGCTATCGAGGAGGGGGCGAAAGGATCCTTCCAAGCCATTGTCTTGCATGGGTCGTTGTTCTTCTTTTTTGTAATTATTTCCGTTTGAACCATGCGATCTCAGATCGAGGTCCCTCAGTGACTTTTCGTTTCAACGGCGTATAGTGCATGAGCTGTCATATTTGTACGAGGGTGCCGTCCTGATCCTGAGGTGGAACCATCAATCTTCGCTCGCCAGGTGATCGAAAAGGGCGTAAGGCTATTATGATATCCAAAGGTTATAGATAATAATTCTGAAAACAGAAAACATATGGATTTTGATTCTTATCCTGTAAGCAGTTATTATCAGTTTGTCAAGTGAAAAAGGTACTTTTATGACAGCATAGATCATCCTTTCTGGAGAGCATAGATAAAGAAAAATATATCTTGGAAAGGGTGCTTTCATCTATGTTTTGGCTATGAGAAAAGAGCAATATCTCCATTTCCAATACGGATAAACACCACATTTATCGGAGTTATACAGCTTGAAAAAGCTGTTATGGAGGAGTATGTTCGTATAGATGGAAGGGAAAAGTGAAGCTCCAAATTACTAAAAGGATAGTCATAAAACCCCATAACCACCGATTGACAGTCGCTGTGTTTTCTTACTATTGTTCAGCATACAGAATAAACTGATTTCATGACCGATAAACGCCAGAAACAATTCTATAATTCATGAAATAGAGAACATGGAGAATATGAATTGTTCGTGCGGGCTTTGGCGCTTGTGCTTGAAGACCTGAAGGATGAAGTGGAGTTGGTGTCTGGACACGCGGAGGGAGCGGACCGATTTGCTGAGCGTTTTGCTGAAGAGCATGGGCTTCCAATCAAGATCATAGAGCCGGACTGGAAGACATACGGTCGTGCAGCAGGCCTTGTGCGGAATCGACAGATGCTGGAGTATGCCGCCGAGGAAAAGCCGTATGTGATCGCTTTCTGGGACGGCGCAAGCCGAGGGACAAAAAACACGGTCAAGACTGCCCAGAAGCTCGGGATCCCGGGTGAAATTTGCCTGATTTGATGTTCCGTGGGCCGCTTCAACGAGCATAAAACGGGAAGCCGGAAACATTCCTGTTTCCGGCTTCTCGTTGACAATGTATGGCTTGGAAGATCTCGTCTAAAATGAAAGATCTGCGGTATTATTGCGGTTCCTGATCGACAATCTGCTTTCTATGTACTTCTTCAATCAAACTTCTATATCGCTCGACCAGATCCTCCGGGCCGACGAGAAGCAAATCGCCGGACAGCATGAAGAGCCAACTCCAGAACGGCATGCTGATCTGCACGGTCACCCGTGCCTCGCACCACTGGTTGTCAAGCCTTGTGATGTGCAGGCCTTCACCGAATTTATCGTACATGAGCCCGATCAGACGATCCCGGAAGCGGAGGGTGACTTCCCGCGGCTCGCCCTGAAACATACGGAACGCCTGCATCACGAGCTCCGGGCTTTTCTCCACCTGTTCCCGCGCCTGCGCGCAGATTTCATCTTCCTCCACGGAAACCTGATCCATCCGATCCACGCGATAGGTGACAGTGTGCGCGTATTTTGCGCTGTAGCAGATCATGTAGTAGTTGTTGTCATCGTAAATCAGGGCAACCGGATCCGTCACATAGCGGCCGCCGTCCATACGATAGACTTTTTCCAGGTTTTCATTCAGGTCATAGTAGCGAAAGGACAGCCGCTTATTCTCCTGCAGTGCGTCCTCAATGGCCTGAACATTGTAAAAGATGGAGTGGTTCGAGTGCTTGCGGGTGTTGAAGCGGACCAGATTCCCCTGCAGCAACTCGGCCTGATGCGTTCCGCCCAGAGCGGCGATTTTCTCGAGCAGCTGCTCGGTCTTGTCCTCCGGGATAAAGCGGGCGGCCTGTACAGCGTCCATCAGGATCCTGAGCTCCGGGAGCTCAAAGCTGCGGTCGGCGATCCAGTAGCTGTTTTCATGCCCCTTGAGCTCACTCATAATCTCAAAGCCCTGCCGACGCAGAACCTTCATATCTTTCCCAACGGTTCTCCGCTCACAGGCGATGCCCATCTCCCCAAGCCTGCGGCAGAGCTCGCTGGTGGTGATGGGGTGGCTTTCATCCGTCTCCTGCCGCAGCAGCTCCATGAGCTTGAGAAGCTTGATCTTCTGGCAATTATCCTTCGTCATGCGGCACCTCGTCTCAGCCAAGAACCGCGTCCAGGGCTTCAAGGGCCTGCTCGCGGGTATCCGACGTCTCGATGATTTCCCGGACGGCGTGGAGAATTAGGGGCAGAAACGCGATCCGACCGACAGCCTCCTCGGCTTCGATCTCCTCGTCCAGATCAATATTCATCAAGCGGCAGAGAAGATTTGCCCGCCGGGCGGGATCCGGTTCTCCCTCGCGCAGAATCGCCTCTAAGCGCTTCTCGTCCTCGGCTTCCGCAGGCGCGTTCTCTCCGGCTAGATCGCTGAGAAGATTGAGGATATCCTCTCTCGGAAGTCCATAGTGCTGAGCCCAGGTCATCATACGGAAAAGCGCGGTCATCATACAATCGCCCCCATTTGTTTTCTGGCTTGAGTATAGCATAACCATGGAGCTGTGAAAAGGTGCCGTATAGAAAGCGTACCTAAAAAGTGACGGTTAAGGCGGCTCAGCGTGAAACATATTGACCGGCAGGATCGGCTGTCCTATACTGTAAACAGCGAAGAGAATACGCGGCTATTACGGAAGGAGAGTAATATGGAGCTTCATTTTGAACGGGTTTTCGAACGGGATCTTGACTTGCTGCTGATGAATCTTTTCAGCAGAGGCAGCAAGGCATGTGAGCTGTTCTATGACAGGATCGGGATGCATCCGGACGCAATCACGTCGATCAAGCATTCTGTAAAAACGGTATTCGGTGAATCGGATCTGGAAGTCTGGTTTACAAAGGACGGGAAAAGCTACGCACTGCTGATTGAAGATAAAATCAACGCCTCCGCCCAGCCCGATCAGCATCAGCGCTATGAGCAGCGGAAGGAAGAGTACCGGAAGCAGGGCATGACGGAAGGCTTTGTTTTTCTTGTGGCGCCGGACGAGTACATAGCGTCCAACGGTGAAGCCTCATCTTACGACAGGACGGTGGGCTTCGATGAACTGCTCCCTGTGCTGGAACAGGAAAACGACGTTTTCGGCTGCGCGGTTTTGGAATGCGGCAAGCTGAAGTTTACAGACTCCAAAACGCCGGACGAGCAGGTCACCGAGTTCTGGCAGCAGTATGTGGCCTTTTTCCGGGACAGGGGAAAACTCGGCCTGAACGATTCTGTGCAGACGCGAAGCGCCAATTCCGTCTGGCCGAGCTTCCGCACCCGGCTTCCTGGAACTGTGATTCAGCACAAGTCCATCGTCAATTCCGAACAGACCGGCTGGGCCGATCTCCAGTTTACCGGGAAGGCGAAGCAGGAAGTGAAACTGAATTCTCTGCTGAAGCCCTATCTGGACGCTGATATGTGTCCGAGAGTCACCGGCAATTCCTACAGCATCGGGATCAAGCTGGAGCCCATGTATTTCAGCGAATCATTTGCAAAGTATGCGGATCAGATGGAAACGCTTTATGACGCTGTCGCGAGACTGCAGAAACTTGCAGCGAGGATTTCAGAACACGGCAAAGAGCTTCCCTGATAGGGAAGCCAAACACGAAAGGAACAAAATACCGCAAGGAGGAATCCCAATGAAACTGACATCTGCCGAAGCAAACAAGCTGCTTCGGAAACTGCAGGATGACCACAACGCACTCACCAGCCGCGAGGTAAACAGCCGTATGTTTGTGGCGGCAACCACGGAAAACCTGGAGGATGCCCGACCCGAATACGACTACGCCGATACGCAGGAAAAACTCGAAGCGCTGGAGGCCCGGATCCGGCAGGTCAAGCATGCGGTCAATCTGTTTAACAGCGTACAGACCATCGATGAGGGCGGGATGACGATCGATCAGGCGCTGATTTATATCCCGCAGCTTTCTGCAAGAAAGCGGAAGCTCGCCGTCATGAGAGGAGCGCAGAAGAAAAGCAGAAATCTGAACACCAAGAGTACGAATCTGATCGAATACACCTATGCAAACTATGACATTGAACAGGCCGAGCGTGACTATCAGGCAGTCAATGCCGAACTGGCGAGAGTCCAGAACGCGCTGGATCTGGTCAACAACACCGTGCAGTTTGAAATAGTAGACTGAATAATTCTCCGTCCGCTGTGACCAAAGCAAGCCCCTTTTTACACCAAATCTGTTTTCGTAAGTGTTCATGGTTTACGAACAGCGCTTATTCTTTTTGTTATCGGTCTCGGTTGCAGTTCTTGGTTTCAGAACGATATGAAGTCGTTACCGACCAAAACAAACTTGCTGCGGTCACAGCGGAAAAAACTTGACACGTGCGGCGGAAGTACGGTTATACGCCGCGAAGAAAAACGCCATAAGGGGGGAGCATGCCGTGCAGGAAAACGGCAACAGCGTCAATATCTGTACGGCAGTCGAACTGCTGAGCAGAACCTATATCTCGCTCATTCAGAGCGGGACGTCTTTCAGCATGTTTCCGTCCGTGATGCTGTGGGGCGCGCCGGGCGTCGGCAAATCCCAGGGCGTACGGCAGATTGCCGACCGCATCGCCTTGGAAACCGGGAAAAAGCTTTCTGTCACGGATGTGCGGCTGCTGCTGTTTAACCCCGTGGATCTGCGTGGGATCCCCACCGCCAATGCGGACAAGACGCTGGCGGTCTGGCTCAAGCCGAAGGTTTTCCAGATGGAGGAATCACCGGATACCGTGAACATCCTGTTTCTCGATGAAATCTCTGCGGCGCCGCCCTCGGTGCAGGCCGCGGCCTATCAGATCACGCTTGATCGCAGTATCGGAGAGCACCGACTCCCGGACAACTGCATAGTCATCGCCGCGGGGAACCGGGTTACCGATAAATCGGTGGCCTACAACATGCCAAAGGCGCTGGCCAACCGCCTGTGTCATCTGGAGATCCGCAGCGAGCCGCAGGCCTGGCACGACTGGGCAGTCAAGAATCGGCTGCATCCCTGTGTTGTGGGGTATCTGGACTATAACCCGGTCGCCCTGCTGCGCTTCGACCCATCCGGGACGGAGCTTGCCTTTCCCACGCCGCGCTCCTGGGAGATGGTCAGCAATATTTTGAAAAACATATCGGAGGATTTCCGCATCGTCTACCCGCTGATCGTGGGCTGTATCGGCGCGGAAGCCGCTGCCGCTCTGCGGACATGGAGCCGCTTGTATGAAGGGCTGCCCACACCGGAAGATATCTTTTCCGGTACGGCAAGCCCAAAGCCAAAAGCACCGGAACTGCGCACAGCTCTGCGAGCCGCGCTGGCAGCATATGCCTGCGGACACCCGGAGCCGGATGGCCTGGCCCGCTCCATCGCCCACGCCTGTGAGCTCCCCTGGGAGTACAGGAAGGCGCTGCTGCACGACTACGGTCTGATTCCCGAAGTGCGTTCGCAAATTGAGAAAAACTCCGTCTTCCAGGAGGCGCTGCGGCGAGGGCTGCAATGACAGAGGAGAGGATCAAAAGGCTCCGCCGTAAGCTTCAGGAAGCCAGATACGCGGCGATATGCAGAAATCCCGGCTTCGCCATGCCGCTTCTTGAAAAACTCTATGTCGCAGTGAATGATGTTTCACGCATGTCCACAAACGGGAGCTGCATCTATGTAAATCCGAACTGGCTGCAAAGCATCGGTATACCGGCGCTTGAGTTTATGCTGGCGCATCAGCAGATGCATATTTCCCTGGGGCATGTTGACCGATCACAGCTTTATGCCGGAGAGCGATATCATCTTGCCTGTGACATCGTGGCAAACTCCCATCTTACGGAGTTGGGTTATCTGTATGATCGTCTCCCCGGTGTCGGAAAGCTGTATTGCCAAACGTTCTATCCCGTTGCCGAGGGAAAGACACTGGAACCTGAACAGGCTTTCCGTTGGATTCCTTTTGATCCGGACGCCCTGAAAGACCGGAAGGCGGTCCGCTATGTGATCGATTCGGAAACCTGGTGGAGCCGTAAAGCAGACCGCGGCGGGCAGGGAATTGTTCTGCTCTCCCCGGATGACGACGATCCGGTTGACCTGGTTATCGACCGGACGGCGCTACAATGGAACGTTCTAAAAGAATGGAGGCCTCCGCAGCTCAACGAAAAAGTGCGGACGAATCCCGGCGCGGACCGGGAAGGGAGGCCGGATAGGAAAAAGCCCGGTGATGGGCCGGGGGATGAGGAGCAGAAATCACGGCTCAGTGCGCTGCGGAGCATCAAAGCGCAGGATGAACAGCGTGCTGCACGGGAAGCGAAAATGCGCTTCTGGCAAAGGCCAAACGATCCGCGGCTTGACTGGAAGCTGCTGCTGAACACCTTCCTGCAGGAGCAGCTCTGCGACTACTCCTTTCTTCCGCCGGATAAGCGTCTGGCGGACAGCGATTTCTTTTTACCGGACTTTCATGAAACGGAGATCGCCCCGCAGACCATCGCGTTTGCGGTGGACAGCTCCGGATCTGTCGAAGAGGAAATGATCTCTTCTGTGTATACGGAGATTTGCGGGGCGCTCGAACAGCTTGGCGGAAAACTGACGGGTGTTTTGCTTTTCTTCGATACCCGTGTTTATCACCCGATTCCATTCAGTACTGTGGAAGAGCTGAGGAACGTCAAGCCGCTCGGCGGTGGAGGAACGGATTTTTCCTGCCTTTTCAGCTTCCTCGATTCTTCGGATCTCATGCCGGCCAGTCTTGTGATCTTCACCGATGGACAGGGAGAAATACCGGATGAACGGGCAGCGGGAAACGTGCCGGTACTCTGGCTGCTGAGCAGAGAGGATGTGCAGGTGCCGTGGGGAAAGTGCGCATTCTTAAAACCGTAGACAGAGTAGAGGAACGTATAATGGTCAGATTAAGAAACATTCGAAGGACAGAGGAATACATAGAAGCCAGCTATTACCCTGAAAACACAGCGTCTGAGGGATATGTTCGGATTGATCTTAACGGTAATGTGATAGAAAAAGGCTGACTGAGCATGAAGCCTACAGCCACGCCCACTTGATCCATGCCCGAAACAGGATGAATGATTTCCTTGAAATGGAGGAAGGTCAGATTCCTGATCAGACGACAGTTATGTGGTATTGAGCCATGAAGGAGAAAATGAAAGAACAGCTATTGCTGAAGGCAGTCAAGCACAATTGGGAAATGGCTCGTCCAGGTCAATGGAGATCTGTCACGTGGAAACTGTACGGTGACCGTTCCTGCCTCGTTAAGGCTTCGTTTCTGCCGCAGTGGGACAAAGACAGCGATTTCTCCGAAGCACAGAGCTTGCGGGATTTCTTGAAGAGAATGGAGATACACAGCCGACGAGTAAAAATGCCCGGCAAGCAGTTTGAAAGGCTCTGCGCTGAATTGGAAAAGGAACCCTGGCGCGATCCTGATCTGCTCTGTCGCGCCTGCGATGGAGAGGCATGGAAGATTGAGCAATATTCATCGGATGGGAACATCATCCGGAGCAGTGGGAGAATGGACTATATCTATGGACAGGCAGTGCTGGAATCGATAGCTTTCTTACTCCCGTATTCCGAAGAGTTTGGGGCAAGCGCATATATCAGAGTTCTAAAGCACTGCAGCGATCGTGAAGATGATGGGGGAGTGATCGACCATGCGTGATCTGAACAGATTCAAAGGCTGCCTTCTTGGCGGCGCGGTCGGTGACGCTTTGGGCTATGCTGTGGAATTCATGCGCGAACCGCAGATTTTTGCACAGTACGGCCCAGGCGGGATCACCCGCTATGATCTGAAGCAGGGAAAAGCGCTGATTTCCGACGATACACAGATGACCTTGTTTACCGCGGTCGGCCTGCTGTACGGGGAAACACACGGCGAGATGCCGGAAACCCGGGAAGCTCTCCGTGGCGCGATTCGCCTGGCCTATCTGGACTGGTACCAAACCCAGACCCAGCTGCCGCCTCCCCGGGCTGAACGCCCCCGCGTAGCCTGGCTTTCTTACTTTGAGGAATTGTACCACCGCAGAGCGCCGGGAAACACCTGTATGCTCGCCCTGGGGAAAGGCGGCTGCGGCACGATAGAATCTCCCATCAACAACAGCAAGGGCTGCGGCGGAGTAATGCGTGTGGCGCCCATCGGCCTTTATTACTGTGACAAAGAAGGCCGCGATGAGGAGGCGGATCTTCTCGGGGCTGAGGCCGCGGCGATTACGCATGGGCATGCCTTGGGCTATCTCCCGGCGGCGGCGCTGGTGCATATCGTCCGCATTCTGGCTTCGGGAAAGCAAACAGAAATCAAGGCCGCGGTTGTAGAGGCCGCAAACAGCCTGTGCGCCCTGTTCCTGGAAGCGTCTGAACTGGAATATCTGTTGACGTTGATGCGGAGAGCCATTGAGCTATCCGAGCAGAGCATGAGTGACCTGGAGGCGATTCATGAACTTGGCGAAGGCTGGGTCGCGGAGGAGACGCTGGCAATCGCGCTGTATTGCGCGCTGAAGTATCCGCACGACTTTGAGAAGGCGATCATGGCCTCGGTCAATCACAAGGGTGACAGCGATTCGACCGGCGCGGTGACCGGCAATATTCTTGGCGCCTACCTGGGGGCGGATGCGATCCCGGAATACTATCTGGAAAAGCTGGAGATGAGAGATATCATCGAAGAAGTCGCAGAGGATCTGTATCACGGCTGCCGGATAGGCGAAGGCGGTGAGGTCTGCGACCCAGTCTGGAGCAGTAAATATATCCATGTCGACTACGACAGGGAAATGCGCGCGAAGTAAAGGCAAGCGTTTGACAACAAAGGCACCATGCAGGGAAGTCCCCGCATGGTGCCTTTACCATGGGGGAAAATGGCCATTTTTTTCACTGTAAAGCAAGGAGGCCGGAAGGATTTACAAAAAGTTCACAGATATACACCCAAATTTATTTGACTTTTTCCGAGGAACGTGGTATTCTATGATCACAGGATCAGAAAAAGCCTTCAGCGGCATCGGCGCGGTTCTCGCGGCACAGTCGCCGAGATCGGTTGAAAGCATACCGAGACCGGCATTTCGGCATCGGCTGCAGTCTCGCAGATTGAACAGGAACTGCGACAAGGCGCAGAAGGAAAGCGGATCCGTCGGCCGCTTCTTCGCGTGAGGAGGTGTTCTCTTGCCCGAACTGAAAATGTACCACGCGGAGCAGAAGGAGCGCTTCTTCACGGAAGCCGGGATTTCCGCCCCCATGGAGAAGCTCTTCCGCAATGTGTTTGACTTCACGGCCCCCTACGAAGAAGAGAAGGGCGCCGATATCTGCACATGGACAGACGAAGAGGTGAAGCGGATCTACGAGCTCCTCTCCGGCTTCCGCAGCTACTCCAGCAATAACCGGGTCAATCTGATCAAGCGCTATCTGAAATGGTGCGTGGATTCCGGAATACAGGATGCTTCCGGCGGCGGGCTGGAGATCCGGGCAGACGGTATGAAAAAGTTCAGAGAGATGACACTGGCCGGGCCGGAGCATCTGCAGAAGTGTCTGGACGCGTTCCTGCTCCCGGAAGACGAGAGCACGACGGATAACATCCAGCGGGGGTTCTGCTGGCTCGCGTTCGCAGGACTGGCTGACGACGAGATCGTGGAGATCACAAGGGATGATGTCGACCTAGACAGAGCGGTCGTCAGTTACCGAGAAAGCGAATATCCATTGTATCCGCAGGCAATGCCGTGCATGAGGATCCTCAAAGAGTCGACAGACTTCAAATACTCCCATCCGGGCTATGAAAAAGACTTCATCATGATGCCGAGGCAGGACGGAAACAAGCTGCTGAGAGGCCTCAAAAACGCGGAACCCACCGTCCTGAATCTGAGATCCAAGCTGTCTCAGAAAATGACGCCGGCATACAAGGCCGGCAAGCTGGACGTCAAGATCAGTTCCTATCGGGTCTGGATCTCCGGGCAGTTCTACAGGATGTATGAGCGGGAACAGGCAGGGGAGCCAGTGGACTTTGGCTATCTTGCCGACAGGACGATCCAGATGAAAGAGGCCTCCGGAAAACAGTACAGCCTTGAAAAGGGCAACCGGTCGCTCGAGAGCAAAAGGAAATCGCTCAGCACAGATTACCGGACGGACTATGAACGGTGGAAAGCGATTTACGCCGTTTGACAACGAAATAAAAGCTCCAGGAGAGGAGCTTTTATATAAAGCTATGGAATAAATTTAGGTGTATAACCTGAAAGGAGTGATGCCATTGGCATAACAAAAAAATCTTTACCGAAACTTGCTGCGCTCGGCGAAGAACGCATTGATGAGCGCACACAGGTCGAGGTCGTCGTAAAACAGAATAAAAAAATATAAGAATTGAAAGGTGATATACATAGAAAGATTTACAGTCCCGGTGTGGGAAAAGTATTTGCTTACAATTGAAGAAGGTGCCCAGTATTTTGGCATTGGGGAGAATAAGCTGAGAAGGATCGCAGAAGAAAACGAGGACTCCGATTATATCTTGTCCAACGGAAACCGTCGGCTCATAAAACGGAA
>OCVV011240691.1_pt1 | contig 11043 bp, 8 predicted proteins | sample 1539721 | NCBI WGS metagenome assembly OCVV01 (sample SAMN02144230, study PRJEB22623) | gut metagenome | biome: sheep rumen | host: Ovis aries | place: New Zealand
CCGCCGATACTGGCGCGCAGCAGCTCTACCGGCGGGAACTGGTAATCCGGCTTATTCTCCGCGTTGGAGATTTCCTCCGCCACGGCCCGGGTCTCCTTCTCCAGTTCCTCTTTCTTCATCTTCTTGGGGGGATCCTCGATCACAGCAGTGGCCGCCACCGTCTTTCTGGGCGCCTTGGGCTGCGGCGTTACGGGGATCTTGGGCTGGGTCACAGCAGCAGGCTTGACAACGACCGGATAGTCTTCCTCCGCGTCCTTCTGGACCGGGTCCTCATCCACGGGGATCTGGAAGGTCTCCATTCTGGGCAGAGGCTTTTCCTCCGCCTTCCGCCGCACGGCGGTCTTTTTCGGTGCACTTTCCGTCCGGCTTGTCCTGGAGGGACCGCGCAGGCTCAAAGCTTCCTCGTCCTCGTCATCTCCCAGGGGGATGTCCATCGAATAGGCAGGTCTGCGGGACCTGGAGGCTGTCTCCCGGACCTCAGGGGCTGCGCGCTTTTCCGGGCGGCGCACCGGCTCATCCATTTCTTCCGGCTCCCGCTCCCGATTCTCTCGGTACATTTCCCGCTGGCGGGCGGCCGCCTTCTTCACGCCGGAAAGGCTTCCCACCAGGGTACCCCGCAGCGCAATGATCGCAAACAGGAAAAACAGGACAAGCAGGAAAGGAAATGCTCCGTAAATGCTGAAAGCTCTTTTCAAAAGCTGGCCCAGATAGCCGCCGAAAACGCCGGCTGACTTGAGCATCGTTCCGGTGGAATAGAGATTTCTCACCGGCGTTGCGATTCTGGAGAAGATGTCCACTTCGGAAGGATGGATGATCTCAGCCATGCCGGAGAAGATCGTGGGCAGCAGCAGCGCGCAGGCCACTCGATGTCCCACGGGATGCTCCCGCTCAAAGAGCAGGATCGCACCGGCATAGAGGAACACAGGCACCGTAAGCCAGAAGCCCCAGCCCACAAGGCCCTTCACCAGGTTGGCAAAAAAGGCCACCACGGTCCCCTCGGTGCTGAAATAGCTGATGATCATGAAGATCCCAAGGGCCAGCAAAACCACACCCCAGAGGGCGCCACTGTGCCCGCGCTCCAGTTCCTCTTCGGGGACTCTGGCAGAACGGGTGCTCTCTTTGGCGGCAGCGCTCTTTTTCGTCCCGGACCGGGAGCCGGATCTGCTTCCGGAAGAAGAACTGCTTGTTTTCTTGGTACTTTTCTTTTTTTCAGCCATAGTATCGAATCCTTATCGTTCCCTTAAAAAATCATGGTGAGGATAATGGCGAGCACGCCAAGCACCCAGCAATAATAGGCAAACCCGCCGAATCGGCCGCGGCTCGCAATGCTGCGCAGCAGCCGGATGGAGGCAATACCGGTGACAGCAGCCACAGCCATGCCAACCAGATAAGCGGGCATCATGGACCAGTCCACCCCATCCTGCAGGGCGTCCACCAGGCCAAGAAGATTGGCGCCAAGCACCGCGGGAATGGACATGAGGAAGGCAAACTTCACCGCAAAGTCCCGTCTCAGCCCGGTGGCAAGACCGGCGGTAATCGTGGTACCGGACCGGGACAATCCGGGGATGGTGGCGGCGCACTGGCACAAACCGATGATCAGCGCGTCAAAGATAGTCATATTGGTCTCGGTTTTTTTGCCCTGGATCATCTTGTCGGAAACATAGAGCATGCATCCTGTGAGGATCAGCGCTACGCCTATGAAGATACTGTTATAGTACAGGAGCTCCAAATCGTCCTTGATGGGCAGAACCAATACAAGCGGCAGCGTTGCCAGCACGATCATGAGAAAAAGTCTGGCCGCGGGATAGCGGCGCTTGCGCTCCCCCGCCCTGCGTCCAAGGCCAACAATGCCCAGGACTTCGTAGAACATCTCCACGATATCGCGCCAGTACACCACGCCGATGGACACCAGCGTTCCCAGATGCAGCAGTACATCAAAGAACATGTGTCCGTTTTCAGCGGTTGTCAGGCCGAAAAGATTATTCAGGATGGAAAGATGTCCCGAGCTGGAAATGGGAAGAAACTCCGTAATTCCCTGAATGAAGCCCAGGAGGATCGCATTCCAGATGCTCATGGTGAACCCTCCACAACAATCGTAAATCGTATTTTACCATATTTCTATGGTAAAAACAAGAGCGGCAGAACCGGGAAAATCCCCGTGTTTCCGTGAAAAGAGGCAAAAGGATCCGCCCGGAACACATCATCCGGGCGGATCAATGTCATTCTTCCGTTTTGCCGCGGAAAACCCAGAACTTCTGGATAAAAAAGCTTGCCACAAATAGCCCCCCATCCACCAGGATCTTTACCAGGGTGGAGCCGTTGTCACTCTGCACATGAAAGAGCCAGACAAAGAAGCTCAGAAGCAGCGTTGAGGCCGCAAGCTGCGGCACCGCCAACAGATAATAGCGCAGCAGCGCCTTCCCATAGGGCTCACGACTCTGAAAAACCACGCGGTTATTCAGATTGAAGTTGAAGAAGGAGGAAAAGATCCGGGCAAGTACATTGCAGACCGCAGCCGCCATTTCCCCCAGAAAGCCGCCGAAGAGCGCCAATCCCAGCCGGAAAAGGCCCGTATCCACCACCCAGGAGAGAACTGAGCTCAAAACATAGAGGGCAGGCTGTTTTGCTTTCTTCATACTGCCCCCTCAGAGGAACAAGCCTTTGAACATCACCCGAAAGATCCTCCAGGAATCTTTGAAGGCATTATAATGGGAGCTGTAGTCCTCCGGATCATAGACAGTGGTGATAGGCTGTTCCAGAAACTGAATCCCGCGCTTTTGCATCTTCAGGAGCATATTGGTCTCATACTCAAAACGCTCGCCCTCGATCCGGATAAAATCCGCCAGAAAATCCCGCGGGATGGCGCGAAGCCCGGTCTGCGTGTCAGAAAGGCGGATGCCGTAGAACAGGCGGAACATCCGGGATGTGGTCTTGTTCCCGGCCACGCTTCTGGGCGGAACGCCGGGCTGGTCAAAGTCGCGGCAGCCCAGGATCACTTTGTTTCCTTCCCGCAGCATACGCTCACCGCAGGCGATGATATCCTCAGTCAGATGCTGGCCGTCGCCGTCTATGGTGATCACACCCTTTGCCTCGGGCAGTTCATCCAGCACATGGCGGAACGCCGTCTTCAGGGCTCGTCCCTTACCCTTGTTTCCCTCATGGTGCAGCACCGTGCACCCCGGAAGCGCAGCAGCCTTTTCAAAGTGCCCCTGTCCCTCCGGGCCGGTACCGTCGTCCACGATCACAATATGGGCGAAGCCGCAGTTCACCAGTTCTTCTACCACTCGGTCAAACTTATTGTCTGGATCCAGGGAAGGAAGCACGATGGCCAGGCAATTTTTGCAAGAATTGTTATCCAACCGCATCTCTCTCTTCCGTATTGTAGTCTTCCGCGGAGAAGGCAAATACCTCGTTCGTCCCGGGGAAGTACTGCACGAACACCTGCATATCCCGGTGAACATCCTTATAACCGGCAGGCATCTGGCAGCCGGAGTCGGAAGAAATGTCCAGAATGTAGATGTTGTTTCCCAGTGCGGTAACGTCGTTAAGCGAATAGCCATAGAAATTGAAGTTGGAGTTATGCATGAATTCCAGGTAACTCCGGAGGGTGCGGTCCAGACGGTCATCCAGATCGCTGCCCTTCAGGACATACGCTCTCACGCGGGCATGGTCGGTCCAAAGCTGTCCCGCACCGGAGGAGAACTGCAGATAACGCTCGATAAACTCGGCACTGAATTTGTCAAAGCGCTCGAACAACTCCTCGGAGACAGGCTCGATGAACTGGGAATCATCTCTTTCAGGATCGATCTCAACAGGCTGCCCGTTTCCGTCCAGAAGTTGGCATTCAACCTGGCCAAAAATCTTGTCCGCATGATATCTCACCTTGGTAGGAAGCCCTTCGAACTCGTCGTAATACTCCGTCAGCACATTGTAGCGGATCCCGCGCTCCACGATATTCGCCTCTGTCAGCGCATGGCCGTTGAGCAGGACCGTCATATACTCAGGAACAACGATCTCAAAGTCGGTGTACAGGCCATCCAGGAAAAACTGTACTCCCTCCACCTCCCAGGGGTACAGAGCCCAGTTTTCAATGGCCCAATTGACAAGACGGTTTTCCTCTGGCTCAAAAGGATGCTGTGAAACGTACACCTGGCCGAACTTGCTGTGGCCGGAGAAAAGGTCATAAACCTTTCTTGTGGAACTGCCTGCGTTCACGCCGGGCAGGCAGCGGATCTCGTCCTGCAGGACGTCCCGGAGCACCTCAACGCACTCATCATCCGTCTGGTATGGATGCTCCATCTCCGAAATGGTCTTCCTCAGGCCGTTGTCGCCGTTCAGCCACATTTCGTCGTCCAGCTTTTCGATATAGGCGTCCACTCTGGGACCGATCTGCCCATCTTCCCAATACTGGCCAAAGGTCATCAGGCTGCTCCAGAGATAATACACGCCATAGCACAGCACCAATCCCCACACTACCATAAAAGCGGCATAAATAATGGTGCCGACCTTGGTTTTCTTTTTCTTCATCGTCTTCATCATTGCTACCCTCTTCTTATCGGAACAGAATGGCATTGGGCAGGCCGCGGGAATAACCGCTCTCGGAGGAGGGGGTGTTCACCAACTCACCGTTGAGATACATGACCGAGGAGGAACCGCCATCCAGATTCATGGCGTTGACTGCGCCAAACTCCAGCATGATCTCCACTAGGTCTGCATACGTTGCACCCATACTGGAGAGCTGCCGGCCGTTGATCACCAGCATCAAGACCGCGCCATCCGCACGCTGGCCGACGGCAGTGCGGGGGTTGACGCCGCTGGGAAGCCAGCTCGTATCCTGAGGGATCCCGTTAATGATCAGAGGCGGGTCGAAGGTAACGCCGCCAACGATCCCCATATCCAGGCAGTCTGCGTAGGAATAGTATCCGACATGAAGGATACCGCTGTCATCGAAGCCGACAAAAGGCTCGTTCCCCCAGCGGGCAGGATTTTTCAGTTCCCCATCAATAATCGTCAAACCTTCCGGATAACTGCCGGTTCCCGTGCCGCCGACGTCAACGAATGCACCGCCATTGATGCCTCCGATGGCTCCGTACTTTTCCGCGATCATATTAAGGGTCTGTCCGCCGCCGCCCTCAGCAAAGAAGCAGCGGAGCGGATCCAGAACGATCAGCATATATCCGTTATATCCCCTTCCACTGACAGGCAAGAGAATATAGCCATCTCCATCCTCATCGACATAGCCATAATCGTCGGTTTCAGCGGTCTGTTCGGTGCCGGGCGCCTGCTCGTTCTGCTGCGCATCCGGCGTCGCGATATGGATCAAGGTGGGATCCATCACTTCCTCAAGCCGGGTATTTCTTCTCTCTACGATTTCAGAAAACTCCGATTCGGATAAAAAGACCCTGGACACGAAGCGGAAGCGTCTGCTTTCTTCCATGGTCATCACAAATTTCTCCCGCAGGCTGGGATAGGTATCCCGTGTGGCGATATAGCCGAAGCCCAGTCCGGCGATACCGATGATCACTGCAGTCAAAAAGAAAAAGCCAAAAATCCGGTCCAGGACCAGATTGACGGTTTTCCACTTGCTTCTCTTCTTCATAGAGTTTAAGATCCCCTCCATCCTGTACATCGAGCGCAAAGCATGAAAGCAGATGTTTCCGATTCTTTCGGCGCGCATAACGCTCAATCTCAATTATTTTATCATAGTCGCTTCTTTCTGACAAGCGAAAAATGAAGCTTTTCATTATCTTCCAAGAAAAATTGACAGCCATGTATCCGCAATCGCCCAGGCTGAAAGCTTTTAAAGCGGAAAACCAGCCAGTCCCACAAAGAAATTAGAGGATGGAAAGAGGGCCATCTTCGCTTCGCGATCAGACTCCGTGCGGCACGAATCCATAAAAACAGGTTTGGCGAATTCGTATACATGCGAATTTGCCAAACCTGTTTGTCAATATTATGATGTTTCAAGAGGACGTCGAATGGCCGTCCCTGCTTTCCTGCTTGTGTTTTGAGACAGGACCTTGTTATCTCGGGGTATTTCAGGCCTCCGTGAAGACAGGAGTCTCCTTTTTTCTTCTGCCGGAGCCGGGGATCGCGGCAAAAATCAGCACCAGGAGAGCTGCGAGCACCAGCGCGGCAACGCCCGCCAGCACGACGCCGACGGAGCCGGTGCCGGAAATGGCGGAAAAAGGATCTTCCATACCAACGAACCTGGCCAGCACCACCGCCGCGATACCGCTGAGCATGGACAGCACAGCACAGACCAGCGCGCCGATCCGTCTGCCGGCAAGGCCCAGGATCGCCGTGACAAGGCCGATGAGGACCGCCAGCACAGCCAGCGCGGAGATCATGAGGCGGCCGGTGATCTCCTCGGTGACCAGCTTCGTCGTATCGGCAAGGAATTCACGTCCCGCCCGCACGACCTTGAGGGACTCGGCCAGGCTCAGGAATCTCTGTCCGTTCACCACCAGAGGCTCGCCGTTCTCGTCCAGCTTCCAGTAGCTGAAACCGGGGTCAAGCCGCTCCGCAATGGCGGGCAGCAGAGGCTGACTCGCCGTATCGTAATAGGTATCGGTCGCAAGTACGGTGTCCAGGCCCTCTTTGACCTGTTCCTCACCGCCCTCGTACTCACCAAGCTTTGCTAGGCCCTCGCTGAGCTGCTGTGCGCCGGCTTCCAGCTTATCCTTGCCTTCTTCATAGGCCGCATACCCGGCAGCCAGCTGATCTCCGGCATTTGCCAGCTCCTGGTCCTTCTGGTCAAGGATGGCCTTGGCTTCCGCCAGCTTCTGCTCGGCAGCGGCGATCTCCGCCTCGGACTCAGCGATCTTCTGCTCGCCCTCTGCGATCTTCTGCTTGCCGGCAGCGACCTGGCGCTGGCCCTCCTCATAGGCCGCGATCTTGGCCTGACCTTCCTGATACTCTGAGACGATGCCGTTGATGGAGTATCCGCCCAGCTGCATATCCAGCGCAGCTTCCGCCACCGCGATCGCCACGTCCAGTTCGGCCACCTTGTTCTCAAACTGCGGGCCCATGGAGGCATAGTTGTCTCTCTGGGCTTTCAACTCATCGATCCTTCCGAGAGCAGCCATGGCGGCATTGTAAATCGGGGTCACGGCTTCCAGCTGTGCCTTGCCCTCCTCGTATTCCTGCTGATGGGCAGCCAGTTCCGCCTCGCCCGCGGCAACTTCGGCCTTGCCGGCTTCCAGGTCGGCCTTTCCGGCCTCTACCTGGGCCTTGGCAGCTTCGATTTTTGCAACGTTCTCGTTATACTGCTGGTGGGCGGCAGCGAGCTGAGAAGCGCCGTCGTTGTACTGGGCCTGGCCGCTGCTGAGCTTATTCGCGCCTTCCTCCAGGTCCTGTTCACCCTTCTCGTATTCCTCCAGACCTTCCTCGTAGGCTTCCACGCCGGTGAGGTAGGCGTCCTCGTTATCCCGCAGCTGGTTGATGCCATCCTCCAGCTTGTCAAAGCCTTCACTGGCTTCTCTGCCTTCCTCTTCCCAGTAGCTCTTGCAGTCCATTGCCTGCTTAAAGCCATAGCCGGTCAGCACCAGGCTCAGGATACACACCAAAGCCAGAACGCCGCTGAAGACACGCAGCAGGATCTGTTTTGCATTCATGTTTCCAACACTCCCTGTTTTTGTTTTTGCGAAAAAACATAGAAAGAGAGACGCAGAGAAGTCTTCATCTCTCTTTTTAACGGCTTCGTCAGCCTTCCGAAAGGATTTACCTCAGGTTCCAATAAAAAACAGGCTGAACCAGCCTGTTTTTTATTGTGAACCATTCGATCTACTTTTCCAGATATCTGCGCAGCAGCTCCTGGAGCAGCTCGTCCCGGTCGATCCTGCAGATCAGGGTCCGGGCGTTGTTGTAATTTGTGATATAGGTCGGATCCTCAGACAGGATGTAACCCACCAGCTGGTTGATGGGATTATAGCCTTTCACCTTGAGGGAGTTATACACGGATGACAGGATCTCCCGCATCTCCGCCTTGCTGTCCATGGCTGCAAATTTTCTGGTAACATCCTCCATGAATGTCCCCCCTTTCCAACTACCACCTATATTATATCAGGTTTTTCTGTCAAGTAAAGTCGAAAAAGGGTCTCGGCGCAGATTTTTTGCGATCAGCGCATCACCGCGTTAAACTTTTCCTTCAGCACCTTCAGCACCCGCGCCACGGTCTCCTCGGCGTGATCGTCCGTCAGGGTCTGATCCTCCGCCCGCATGGTGAGGGAGAAGGCCACAGACTTCATGCCCTGGGGCACGTGAGACCCGGTGTACACGTCAAAGAGGCTGCAGCCCTTGAGATACTGTCCGCCGCCGGAAAGGATGGCCTCGGTCATGTCGCCCACGGGTACACTCCCGTCACAGACGACCGCAATATCTCTCGTGACCGCCGGGAAACGGGGCAGCGGCTTGAAGACGGGGATGCCGCCCTTGACCTCGCAGAGGGCGTCAAAGCTCAGCTCCGCGCAGTAGAGCTCAGCGTCCACGCCGTAGTTGGCGGCCGTCTGGGGATGGATCTGGCCCAGGACGCCGATCTCTTTCTCGCCCACAAAGACCTTGGCGCAGCGGCCGGGGTGATAGGCGGGGTTGGATCTCTCGGCGGCAAAGTGGGGCTTTCCCGCGCCCAGATCCGCAAGCAGGCTCTCTACCCAGCCTTTCATGGTGAAGAAGTTGGTCTTGGGTCCGTAGGCGCCCAGGGAAACGATCTTCGGCTCGTCTGCCAGGCCGTCGGGGCGCTTGAGATAGATCTTGCCGATCTCATAGAGAGCCGCTTCCTTGTTGCGGAAGTTATAGTTGCGGGTCAGGATCTCCAGCATGGAGGGAAGGATGGTGGTGCGCATGATGGAGGTGTCCTCGCCCAGAGGATTCAGGATGCGCAGGCTGTCCCGCCGGGGATCGTCCTTCGGCATGCGGATCTTGTCGTAGTAAGAGGGGCTGATGAAGGAGTAGGTGATGATCTCATCCAGGCCCATGCTGCGGCATACTTCCCCGATGCGCCGCTCGGTCTGCTGCAGCTCGCTGTAGCCGCCCGCAGTACTGATGCCGCCGGAGAAGGCGGTGGGGATCTCGTTATAGCCGTAGAAGCGGGCCACTTCCTCCGCGATGTCGGAGTAGTGCTCCACGTCGCCGCGCCAGGAGGGCACCAGGATGGTGTCCCCGTCAAAGCTGAAGCCCAGATCGGTGAGGATCTTGCGCATGGTCTCCTCGCTGAGGTCGGTACCCAGCAGGGCGTTGATCTTCTCCGGCTCCAGCTTCACCGTGGTCTGGGGCTTCTTGCCCGGGAAGACGTCGATAACGCCCTCTACCACTTCGCCGGCTCCCAGCAGCTCCACCAGCTCACAAGCCCGGTTCACGGCCCTCAGCGTGCCCTCGGCGTCCAGTCCCTTCTCAAAGCGGGAGGAGGCGTCGGTGCGCATGCCCAGAGCGGTGGCGGTGCGGCGGACGGAGGGGCCGTTGAAGCAGGCGCTCTCGAAGAGCACCATGGCGGTATCGCCCACGATCTCGCTGTTCTCGCCACCCATGACGCCGGCCACGGCAACGGGCTTTTCGGTATCACAAATGCAGAGCATGTTGGGGGTCAGGGGCCGGTCATTGCCGTCCAGTGTGCGAATGCCCTCCCCTTCCCGAGCGCAGCGGACGCGGATCTCCCCGTCCTTCACGCAGCTGAAATCAAAGGCGTGCATGGGCTGGCCGTACTCCAGCATAACGTAGTTGGTGATATCCACCAGGTTATTGATGGGGCGCATGCCGGCGTTGCGGATCCGCTCCCGCATCCAGGCGGGAGACGGGGCGATCTTCACGTTCTTCACCATCCGGGCGGTGTAGCGGGGGCAGAGAGCGGGATCCTCGATGACGATCTTCGCCATGTCCGCGATGTTGCCGCCGGCCTTGGCCTGGACCTGCGGCTCGTGGAGCTTCAGCTCCTTGCCGAAGGTGACAGCCACTTCCCGTGCCAGACCGATCATGCACAGGCAGTCCGGCCGGTTGGGGGTGATCTCATACTCCACCACGTGGTCGTCCCGGCCCAGGAGCTTTGCCATATCGTCGCCGGGCTTGCAGTCTTCGTGGAGGATCAGGATGCCGTCCTCGATGCAGTTGGGGAATTCCTTCTGCTCCGCGTGGATGTCTGCCAGGGTGCAGATGGCGTCCTTCTCGGTGTTGTAGGCCACCAGATCGCCTTCGTGGATGTTCTGGCAGGGGGTCACGGTCTCATTGCCTGTGGCGAGGCTGCACTTCCAGAGGTTCACCCCGGCGTTTTCCACCTTGGTGACCTGGGCGGCGATGACCTTGCCGAAGATCCGATCCCCACTCTTGATGAGGGGAGAGATGGAGGGCTTCAGCGGGTCGATGGGATGATAGTTATTCAGCAGCGCCGCGGCCTTGATCTCCCCATAGGGGAAATCGTGCACGTCGGCGTCCAGCTCCTTGAGGGAGCAGAGCATACCGTAGGACTCCACGCCCCGGAGCTTGCCCTTCTCGATCTTCACACCGGAGGGCAAAAGGGACTTGTGCAGCGCCGCGGGGACCAGATCCCCCACATGCACGTTCCAGGCACCGGTGCAGATCTGGACGGGAGCCTCCTCGCCAACGTCGATCTGGGCCACCAGCATATGGTCGGAATTGGGGTGCTTTTCCAGGGACAGGATGCGTCCCACTTTTACGTTATGAATGGTCTGGGTCAAGTCCTCGGTGACCTCAACCTTGGAGCCGGAGACGCTCATGGCCTCGGCAAAGGCCTTGTCCCCCACCTTTTCCAGAGGCAGCTCTACGAACTCATCCAGCCATTTTCTCGGCATTTTCATATCAATAATCCTCCTGTTCAGATCCTCCGCCAAAGGCAGGATCTGTGGAATCAATCAGTCTCACAGAGTTCGCGCCCGCAGGCGCGAATAAGATACAATCGTGTTTTGCGGGGGCGTGTACCTCGCAAAACACACCTCTCAGCCTGCAAGTGTGCGAGCGTCTCCCGCAAGCGAGTGCGCGCAGCAGGCTGCAATCCCTCCGGGCAAAGGCGGCTTCGCCTTTGTCCGTTTAAAATTG
>OCVV011311499.1_pt1 | contig 11042 bp, 9 predicted proteins | sample 1539721 | NCBI WGS metagenome assembly OCVV01 (sample SAMN02144230, study PRJEB22623) | gut metagenome | biome: sheep rumen | host: Ovis aries | place: New Zealand
AACCCCCAGCCACAGGAAGCCCCACCCCCAACCCCTCCCCCATAGGGAGGGGAGGCCAGCCGGGAGAAGAGCTTGCTCGGGAATGAGGGCTGCACCTTTGAAAACCTTTGAAAAAAAGAAAAAAGGAAAGAAAGTCGCAAAAAAATTTGGTGGTAACGGAAAAAGTTCGTACCTTTGCAGCCGCTAACTGAAAGTAATAGGGGCGTAGCCCAGTTGGTTTAGAGCGCTGCAGTCACATTGCAGAGGTCCCCGGTTCGAGCCCGGGCGTCCCTACAAAGAGAAGAGAAACCACATGTGGGATTTCTCTTCTCTTTTTGATTTAACGACAAATACTCTACAAAAACAATCAACAACGAACATGAAACATTTCCTCCTGACGACCTTGATGATGCTCATTGTGGGCATCAGTGCATACGGACAGACGAACCTGACGGGACGCGTCTACTACAACGCAAACATTATGAAAGTCCAGTTCGACGACGAACTGAAAAAATTAGAAAAGGACATTGCCGCCAAAAAAGCAGAAGCCATCGCCGAGGCTGAAAAGAAGAGAGGTCGCAAGCTGACCGCTGCCGAAACAGCCAAGTTGAACAGCGAGATTGACAAGGGCATGAAGCAAGCGAAGAGCGTGATGAATGGCATGAAAACAGCCATCACCCTTGAATTCAAATCGGCCACGGAGGTGGTGATGAAGATGGACATGAATATTGACGACGATGCCATGAAGGCTGCCGGCATTCCCTGGCTTAAGCGCAAGGCCATGAAGGCAGCACTTGCCATCGGCCCTTCGTCGCAGAAAGATACCTACGTCGTGAAGGGCAACCAGGTCATCGTTGGAACAGGAAAAGACCAAGACACGATGACGCTAAGTGCCGACGGCAAGACCATCACCGGCACAATGGACGGCAAGAAATTCACGCTGACGCGCACGAAATAAGCATCAGACTTAGGAAAAAAATAAAAGGAGACACAGCCGACATGCCGTGTCTCCCTTTTTTTATTGTTGCCTGAGATAGCGCACCATGAGCTGGGCGGCATTGTCGGGCGCGATGTCGTCGCCGAGCCGCTTCTGCACATCGCGATAGTCGAAGAGCATGGTCGTGCGGGCATCGTGGCCCGGCAGCAGGCGGCGCAGCTCGTTGCGAATGTTCTCAACCGAGAAGCGGTCAGCCAGCAATTCGCGCACCACCTCGCGGTCGGCGATGAGGTTGACCAGCGAAATGAACCGGCACTTGATGATGTGGTTGAAGGCAAAGCGAATGAGGCGGGGTACAGGGGTCTTGTAGCACACCACCTGCGGCACGTTGAAGAGTGCCGTTTCGAGGGTTGCCGTGCCACTGGTGACGAGGGCTGCCGTGGCATGGGAGAGCAAGGCGTAGGTCTGGTTTTTCAGCAGCGTGACGGGCTTGCCGGAAATGAACGGCAGGTAGTAGTCATCGTCGATGGACGGTGCGCCAGCCACGACAAGCTGATACTCAGAGGCGTAGGGCTCAGCAGCCTCGATCATGGCGGGCAGGTTGTCCTTGATTTCCTGCTTGCGCGAGCCTGCCAGCAAGGCGATGATGGGAGCCTCCCCCAACCCCTCCTTGAGGAGGGGAGCCAAGGCCACGGCCAGCTGCGCCTTGCCCTCCGGGGTGTGGAGAGCGGCTTTGTATGCCCTGACCTCGTGAGCCGTGGGATTGCCAACGTAGTGGATGGGGTAATGGTGCTTCTTCTCATAGAAATCCACCTCGAAGGGCAGGATGGAGAAGAGCTGGTCAACATCGCGCTTGATGCTGCGGATGCGCCACTCCTTCCATGCCCATATCTTCGGCGAGATGTAATAGAAGACGCGGGGAAGCCTCTGCCCCACCCTGCCCTTCAGAGAGGGCGTTTTCAGGGCCTTCACTCTTTCCTTGTGCAGGAACTTCGCTATCTTCAGGTTGAAGCCCGGATAGTCGACGAGGATGACGGCATCGGGCTGCCACTCGGTGATGTCGCGCTTGCAGAACGCGAGGTTGCGGAAGATGGTTGGCAGATGGAGCAGCACGGGTATGAAGCCCATGTAGGCCAGTTCCTTATAATGACGCACACGCGTGCCACCGACCTCCGACATGAGGTCGCCTCCGAAGAAGCGAAACTCGGCCTGAGGGTCTTCCTTCTGTAGTGACCGCATCAGATGAGAGGCGTGCAGGTCGCCAGAGGCTTCGCCGACAATCAGATAGTATTTCATTTCAGTAAACGCTAAACATCAAAATCAAAAACTCTCAACCTTCTCAACGGCACCGCAGGTGCCTTCTCAACCTTTAAATATTCCACTCGCGCAGCTGGTCCATGAAGGCATAGGCAGTGACATCCATATGGGTGGGGGTGATGGCGACGAAGCCGTTGTTGAGTGCCCACTGGTCGGTGTCCTCAGCACTGGGTTCGTCGTTTTCGTAACGTCCCACCATCCAGTAGTAGTCGTAGCCACGCGGATGATGGCGCCGCACCACCTCATCTACCCATCGGCCGTAGGTCATGCGGCAGATGCGCACACCCTCGAACTGCTCGCGAGCAGGGAAGTTCACGTTCAGGCAGACGCCCTTCGGCAAGCCTTCTTCGAGCACCTGTCTGACAATCTGCTGCACGTATGGGCGCAGCGGCTCGAGGTTGGCATCGTGGTTGTAGTAGCAACTGGAGAAGGCTATCGAAGGAATGTATTTCAGGCAGCCCTCCATGGCCACGCCCATCGTGCCGGAGTAGTGGTTGTTGACGGTGGAATTGTCGCCGTGGTTGATGCCGCCGAGGATGAGGTCGGGCAAGCGGTGGCGGTGGGCCTCAGGGAAAGAGCAGTGGGCCGGGTCGTCGTGCTCGAAGCAGAACTGGTCGATGGCCAGCTTCACGCAGTCGACCGGTGTTCCGCTGCACGACCATACCTCGATGCCCTCGCCCAGCGACGGACGCGGGCGCAGCGTCAGCGGATCGACGGCCGTGAAGGCGCACGAGTAGCCAGAACGCGGTCCGTCGGGAGCACAAATGAGCACATCGCCGAAGGGACTCACCATATCGGCCAGTGCACGTATGCCATTGGCATCGAAGCCGTCGTCGTTGGAGATGAGAATCAGCGGGCGCTGCACAGTCGTCTTGTCGTTTTTCGGCTCAGCGGTGGCCAGACCGAGAGGATTGTGGGTGGTAGAATTCATATAAAAAGTATAATTTTGACTGCAAAAGTACGAAAAAAGGTTTAAATTACAAGATTCTCGCATAATTTTCGTAACTTTGCACCTTAAAAAGTTGCAAAAAGCGGCTTCATGTTGGCAAAAGAACCTATTCTTGTGCCTAAGACGTGTGGCCCTTTGTTGCGACAACCAGTATTGAAACAATAGTATATTGGAGAGTAAAATCATGGCGAAAATCATAGCATTAGCAAATCAGAAAGGTGGCGTGGGTAAGACCACGACAACCATGAACCTGGCAGCCTCGCTGGCCACGCTGGAGAAGTCGGTGCTCGTCATCGATGCCGACCCGCAGGCCAATGCATCAAGCGGTCTGGGTGTGAATATTCAGGAAGTGGACTGCTCGCTCTACGAGTGCATCATTGACCACGCCGACGTGCGTGATGCCATCTACACCACCGACATTGACGGCCTCGACATCATTCCGAGCCACATCGACCTGGTGGGTGCCGAGATTGAGATGCTGAACCTGGAGAACCGCGAGCGTGTGCTGAAAAACCTGTTGGAGCCGCTGCGCAAGGAGTACGACTATATCCTCATCGACTGTGCACCGTCGCTGGGCCTCATCACCGTGAACGCGCTGACGGCTGCCGACTCGGTCATCATCCCCGTGCAGTGTGAATACTTTGCACTGGAAGGTATCTCGAAACTGCTGAACACCATCCGCATCATCAAGTCGAAACTGAATCCGAAACTCGAAATCGAAGGATTCCTGCTGACGATGTACGACTCGCGTCTGCGTCTGGCCAACCAGATTTACGACGAGGTGAAGCGTCACTTCCAGGAGTTGGTGTTCAAGACCGTCATCCAGCGCAACGTGAAGCTGAGCGAGGCTCCTTCGCACGGACTGCCCGCCATTCTCTACGATGCCGACTCGGCAGGCGCCAAGAACCACCTGGCCCTGGCCAAGGAGATTATTTCGAGAAGTTAGAAGATAGAAGTTTTTGAAGAAAATGGCTGTTAAAAAGAAATACGCAAACACAAAAAGCGCCTTGGGGCGCGGACTAGACGCTATTGAGGGCGGCAAAGGCCTCGATGCCCTCATCGACACGACAGGCGTGAAGACACAAGGTTCTTCCACCATCAACGAGATTGCCATCAGCGAGATTGATGCCAATCCCAACCAACCGCGACGGGAGTTCGACCCCGTGGCCCTGCAGGAGTTGGCCGACAGCATCGAACAGATAGGCATCATCCAGCCCATCACGCTGCGCCAGATGCCTGGCGGCCGCTATCAGATTGTGGCCGGCGAGCGTCGCTGGCGTGCCTCACAGTTGGCAGGGCTCACCTCGATTCCCGCTTACATTCGCACCATCGACGACGAGAACGTCATGGAGATGGCGCTCGTAGAAAACATCCAGCGCGAAGACCTGAACGACATCGAGATTGCTCTGGCCTACCAGCATCTGTTGGAGGGTGAGGGCATGACGCAGGACAAGGTGGCCAAGCGCGTAGGCAAGAGCCGCACGGCCGTAGCCAACTATCTCAGGTTGCTGAAGTTGCCGGCACAGGTGCAGATGGCTCTGCAGAACAACGAGGTAGATCAGGGCCATGCCCGCGCCCTGCTGTCGCTCGACAGTCCTTCCACCCAGATTAAGCTGTTCAAGGAAATCCTGAAGAACGACTACAGCGTGCGCCAGGTGGAAGAACTGGTGAAGAAGCTGAAGAACGGCGAGAGCCTCGTGGGCAGCAAGGGTCAGATAGTGGCCAAGACGCAGATGCCCAAGGAGTTCGAAGTGCTCCGCAAACGCCTCTCTACCTTCTTCAACACCAAGGTACAGTTGAGCTGCTCGGCCAAGGGTAAGGGAAAAATCAGCATTCCCTTTGCCGACGAAGAGGAGTTGGAACGCATCATGAACCTCTTCGACAAAATGAAGGAACAATAAAACCGAAGATACACATTTAAAAAAAAGAATAAATACCGGCGTGGAAAGACTCTTCAGAAAGCTACTCGTTGCGACCGCATGGCTCATGTGTGCAGGCATGGCACAGGCTCAGACCGACAGCACCCGCACTGCCAGCAAGTCTGCCGTTGCCATCGATGCCCCCGACGGCATCATCATGGCCGACGAGTTGCTTAGCGACACCATCAGCCTGGAGGCAGCAGGGAAAAAGAAGCAGAAGCGCGACTGGGCCACATGGAAGCCCAATCCGAAGCGCGCCATGTGGCTCGCCCTGGCCATCCCCGGTGCCGGTCAGATATACAACCACAAGTACTGGAAACTGCCCATCGTCTACGGAGGTTTCGTGGGCTGTGCCTACGCCATGCGCTGGAACAACCAGATGTACCACGACTACTCGCAGGCCTACCTCGACCTCATGGACGACGACCCGCGCACCGAGAGCTACAACCAGTTCATGCATCTGGGAGCAGAGATCAACGCAGGCAACATCACGCGCTATCAGGAGCTGTTCCGCAAACGCAAGGACCGTTTCCGCCGCTGGCGCGATATGAGTTTCTTCGTCATGGTGGGCGTCTACGCACTGTCGGTGGTCGATGCCTACGTCGACGCGTCGCTATCCGAGTTCGACATCAGCGACGACCTCAGCCTGCACGTGACGCCAGCCGTCATTGGCAGCAAGACCGAGCGCAACCCGCTGCGCTCGTCGGGGCTGGGCCTGCAGTGCAGTCTGACTTTCTGACCCGCTCCCCCCAAAAAGATAAAAACCATCTCACTCAGAACAATCAAGAAAAAAATAAAAAAAGTATATATGAAGAAAACGTATTGGATAATAGCCCTGCTGATGCTGTTCTGCACGTCCAGCCTGCAGGCGCAGGTCGTGGTGGAAGACCCCGAGAAGACTGACGACGTGGAAACAATCGACGAGGACGACGAAGAAGATGAAGAAGACATCGACGATGCCGACCTTGACGACGAGGAAGAGGGCGAGGACGAAGACGAGTTGGACGAGCCCATCAGCGAAGACGACATTGTGGTGGTCAACGACGACGATGAGGACGGCGACGACCTTGAGATCGACGTGCCCGAGGCCCTGAAACTCGAAGTGGACAGCCTGCTCGACCTCTACCACACGCAGCACTTCCTGCAGCCCGACAGCTCGTGCAACATGCCCGACATCAATCCCGAATACTCCAAGGAAGAGTTCGTCGACCGACTGCACCGGCTGCCCACCGCCATCGAGATGCCGTGGAACGAAGTGGTGCAGAAGTTCATCGACCGCTACAGCGGCCGTCTGCGCCGCTCGGTGGCCGTCATGCTGGGCACACAGAACTTCTTCATGCCCATCTTCGAGCAGGCACTGGAGACCTACGGCCTGCCGCTGGAACTGAAGTATCTGCCCGTCATCGAGTCGGCACTCAACCCGAAGGCCGTCTCGCGTGTCGGCGCCACAGGTCTCTGGCAGTTCATGATTACCACGGGCAAGCAGTACGGACTGGAGGTGAACTCGCTCGTCGACGAGCGCCGCGACCCCGTGAAGTCGTCGTACGCCGCCGCACGCTACCTGCGCGACCTCTATAAGATTTTCCACGACTGGCACCTCGTCATCGCTGCCTACAACTGCGGTCCCGAGAACATCAACAAAGCCGTCCACCGCGCCGGAGGCGAAAAGGACTACTGGCAGATTTATCCCTACCTGCCTGCCGAGACACGCGGCTACGTGCCCGCCTTCATCGCCGCCAACTACATCATGAACTACTACTGCGAGCACAACATCTGCCCGCTCATCACCGACCTGCCCGCCAAGACCGATACCATCATCGTCAACCGCGACGTCCACTTCGACCAGATTGCCGAGGTCATCGGCATCGATGTCAAGCTGCTCGGCGAACTCAACCCACAGTACCGCCGCCAGATTGTCAACGGCAGCAACAAGCCGTCGGCCATCCGGCTCCCCATGAACTACGTATCACAATTCATCGATAACGAAGACTCCATCTTCTCCCACCGCGCCGACGAACTGCTGACGAAGCGCCTGGAGGTGGCCGTCAACGATGCCCAGCCCACCTATACGTCCAGCCGCAAGACCTACAGCCGCAAGAGCCGCGGTCGCTACAGCAAGAGCAAGAAGAACCTGCGCCGCTCGCGCAGCGGACGCCGCGGTCGCTCGTCGGGCCGCAGCATCACCGTCAGGAAGGGCGACACCCTGTCGTCTATCGCCAAGCGCAACCACACCACCGTGGCTGCCTTGAAGAAGAAGAACGGCATTCGCGGCAACAACATCCGCGCCGGAAAGAAACTGAGAATCAAGTAAGAACATACGAGGAGGAAACGCGATATGAACGACACTGATAGCAACGGCCACATGCCCGCCGAGGAACCCGTGCAGGCACAGGCCAACAACGAGGAAGAAGACCGACAGCACGATGGCGGCCAGATGGTCGACGATGCCTTCCAGCGGCTGCTCAGCACCTACCTGGCATCTCCCCACCGCAAGAAGACCGACATCATCACCAAGGCCTTCAACTTTGCACGCCAGGCCCACAAGGGCGTGAAGCGACTCTCGGGCGAGCCATACATCATGCACCCCATCGCCGTCGCGCAGATTGCCTGCGAGGAGATGGGACTCGGCTCCACGAGCATCTGCTCGGCACTGCTCCACGACGTCGTCGAAGACACCGACTACACCGTCGAGGACATCGAGGTGATGTTCGGCTCGAAGATTGCACAGATTGTCGACGGACTCACCAAGATCTCTGGCGGCATCTTCGGCGAACAGGCATCGGCCCAGGCCGAGAACTTCAAGAAGCTGCTGCTCACCATGAGCGACGACATACGCGTTATCCTCATCAAAATCTGCGACCGACTCCACAACATGCGCACCCTCGAGTCGCAGCCCGCCAACAAGCAGTACAAGATTGCCGGCGAGACACTCTACATCTACGCACCCCTCGCCAACCGACTGGGACTCAACAAGATCAAGTCGGAACTCGAGAACCTCAGCTTCCGCTTCGAGCACCCCGAGGAGTACGACAACATCAACAAGAAGCTGGCCATCACCCGCGAGCAGCGCAATCTGCTCTTCGAAGACTTCACCGCTCCCATTCGCGATACCCTCGACGCCATGGGCATCGAGTACGAACTGAAGGCACGCGTGAAGTCGCCCTACTCCATCTGGACGAAGATGCAGAACAAGCACGTCACGTTCGACGAAATCTACGACATCCTCGCCGTCCGCATCATCTTCACACCCAAGAAGCGCGAAGACGAAATCAACGAATGCTTCCAGATCTACGTCGCCATCTCCAAAATCTACAAGTCACACCCCGACCGCCTGCGCGACTGGCTCAACCACCCGAAGGGCAACGGCTATCAGGCCCTGCACGTCACGCTGATGTCGCACACGGGCCGCTGGATAGAGGTGCAGATACGCTCCGACCGCATGGACGAAGTAGCCGAGCAGGGATTCGCCGCCCACTGGAAATACAAGGAAGGCGACGACAGCTCTCAGGAAGTGGACTCCGGCGACAGCGAACTCAACGACTGGCTGGGCACCATCAAGGAAATCCTCGACGACCCGCAGCCCGACGCCATGGACTTCCTCGACACCATCAAGCTCAACCTCTTTGCCAGCGAAATCTTCGTCTTCACCCCCAAGGGCGAAATCATGACCATGCCCGCCGGATGCACAGCCCTCGACTTTGCTTTCCAGATCCATACCTTCCTTGGCACCCATTGCATCGGGGCCAAGGTCAACCATAAACTCGTGCCGCTGAGCCACCATCTGCAGAGCGGCGACCAGGTGGAAATTCTCACCTCGAAGTCGCAACACGTGCAGCCGTCGTGGCTCGGTTTCGTTTCTACCGCCAAGGCCAAAGGAAAAATCCAGGCCAGCCTGCGCCGCGCCGACCGCGAAACCCAGAAGAAAGGCGAACAGACACTGAAGGAATGGCTCGAGAAGAATTCCCTCGAACTCACCTCCTCCGTCATCGACAAACTCTGCGACCTCCACGAGATACAGCGCCACGACGCCCTCTTCCTGGCCCTCGGCAAGAAGACCATCATCCTCGGCGACCGCGACCTCGACCTGCTCTTGGGCAAGAAGGGCAAGAAGGGCTGGAAGAAGTTCGTACCCTTCATCAAGAGCGAGAAGAAAGAAGAGAAGACCATCCCCGTAAAGCGCGGACTGCTGGAGGTGGGCAAGGGCTTCAACAAGAAGATACCCTGCTACCTCACCGAGGAGACCATCCAGATGTACATCTTCCGCGACTGCTGCCACCCCATACCCGGCGACGACATCCTGGGGTTCATCGACAACAAGAACCACATCGAGATCCACAAGCGCAGCTGTCCCGTGGCAGCACGCCTGAAGTCGAGCTACGGCAACCGCATCCTCGATGCCAAGTGGGAGATGCACCAGCAGTTGCTCTTCGACGCCACCATCCAGATACGCGGCATCGACCGCAAGGGCATGATTCTCGACCTCGGACTGCTCATCACCAACAAGCTCGACATCAACATCCGCCGCATCACCGTCACCAGCGAGGAAGGCATCTTCGACGGCACCATCGAGCTGCGCGTACACGACCGTTCCGTCGTGGCCCACGTCATGGAGCACCTCAAGACCATTCGCGGCATCCAGGAAGTCTCACAGATCATGTAGAGCCCCTAGAAAGGAGAAAACTCTCAACTGACTCTAAACTCTCCGCTCGACCCGCAGGGGCGCTTTCGTAGCGAAGCGGAGAAAGAACTCTCAACTATAGAACTCTCAACTGACTCTACACTCTAAACTCTAAACTCTCAACTGTCTCTCCGCTCGACCCGCAGGGGCGCTTTCGTAGCGAAGCGGAGAAAGAACTCTAAACTTTAAAAATGCGTCACCTCATCACCCTACTCCTCCTTGCCGCCAGCCTCAGCGCTTCGGCTGCCAACCCCTTCGACAACCCCGACACCATCGTCGTGGCACGCGACGGAACGGGCCAGTTCCGCACCGTCGGCGAAGCCATCGAGGTGTGTCGCGCCTTCATGGACTATCATAAAGTAATCTTCATCAAGCGGGGTGTCTATAAGGAAAAACTCATCATACCCACCCATCTGGAGAACATCGAGCTGCTGGGCGAAGATGCCGAGCACACCGTCATCACCTACGACGACCACGCCAACATCTATCTCCCTTCCCTTCAGGGAGGGGATGGGGGTAGGCCCATGGGTACCTTCCGCACCTACACGCTGAAGGTGGAAGGCTCTGACATCACCCTGCGCAACCTCACCATCGAGAACAATGCCGCACGACTTGGTCAGGCCGTTGCCCTCCACATCGAAGGCGACCGCGTGAGCGTCGTCGGCTGCCGCCTCATCGGCCATCAGGACACCGTCTACACTGGCAAGGCCCGCTCGCGCGTGTGGTTCCAGGACTGCTACATCTGCGGCACCACCGACTTCATCTTCGGCCCCGCCACCGCCTGGTTCGAGCGCTGCCACATCCACAGCCTCGCCGACTCCTACATCACCGCCGCCTCTACGCCGCAGGACGTCGACTACGGCTACGTGTTCAGCCACTGCCGCCTCACGGCAGCCGAAGGCGTCAGCCGCGTCTACCTCGGTCGTCCCTGGCGCCCCTATGCCTACACCTTATTTATTAATAGCGAACTGGGCAGCCACATACGCCCCGAAGGCTGGGAGAACTGGCGCAACCCCGACAACGAACTCACTGCCCGCTACTACGAGTACGGCAACACCGGTCCCGGAGCCTCCCCCCAACCTCTCCCAAAAGGGAAAGGAGCAAAGGCTGATGCAGCCTCGCAGCGTGTCAGCTGGAGCCACCAGCTCACGAAGCGCGAGGCCGAGGCCATCACCCCCGCCACCGTTTTCCGCACCGCCACCGACTGGCTCCCTGCCGGTGCCAATGATTTGTAAAAACATTTGGTCGAAAATACCCAGTTAT
>OCVV011344690.1_pt1 | contig 11042 bp, 14 predicted proteins | sample 1539721 | NCBI WGS metagenome assembly OCVV01 (sample SAMN02144230, study PRJEB22623) | gut metagenome | biome: sheep rumen | host: Ovis aries | place: New Zealand
CGCCGCTGCGGTTGAGGCTTTCCGGCTCACGGGAGCGGCAGACCTGGAAGGGCCGGAAGCAGGCGTTTCAGGGACCTCGGAGATTAACCGGGGCGCGTTGGAAGGCGAGGCTTCAGAGACCAGCTCGCTGATACTTGCGGGAGCAACTGAAGGCAGGGCGCCTTCTGCGGAACTCCGCAGGAGCAGAACTGCGGCGACCGCTCCGGCTGCAGCTGTAGCCAGCAGCCACCAAGGGAAGATAAAGGCCCGCCTCCTTGTCCCGGAGATGCCCTCCCAGACCTTGCCGGACACGGGCTCGGTGTAGCCTTGCATCCTGGAACTCAAGTTTTCAGCCCATTTTTCTTTCATTTATCTGCTTCCTTTAACAGTTTATACAACATTGCCCTTGCCCTGTGCAGCTGGGATGCGGAAGTGCCTTCGCTGATACCCAGCAGCCGTGCGATTTCTTTGTGGCTCAAATCCTCAAAAACATAAAGATTCAAGACCGTACGGTATCCGCTTGGAAGCTTGGCTATCGCTTCCTGGATACACTCCTGGCCGATTCCGGAAAAAAGCGCACCTTCATCATCTTCCTCCTCGGGAATGTCCTGAAGGATGGGGATGAAGTTCAGGGGGCTCCGCTTCCGGAGCCACGAGACTGCTTCGTGGGCCGAGATGCTGTGCATCCAGGCCTGCAGGCTTCCCGCCTTTTGCGGTTTGAAACGGCCAAGGTTGTCAATGATCTTGATGAAACTGTTCTGCAGTATGTCTTCGGCTTCCTGCTTGTCAGGAACGTATCTCCGGATAGTTGCCATCAGGGCGGGGGCACAACTCTCATAGAGCTCTCTCAGAGAAGCTCTGTCGCCGTATCTGATCCCCTCGATAAGCCGCTTTTCCTGCAGAATATCCATCTCGACTATATTAACGCGTAAAATGCCGGTTCCTTGCTTGGGACCGGCAAAAAAAATTAAATTTTTTTATTCAGCTTCGGGCAGCACCACACCTTCCGGAAGGAAAAGTGACGTGTCGCCGTGGTGGCGGAGAATGTCTCGCACTGCGCTGGAAGAGATGTGGGCGAACTCCTGCGCCGTAGGGATGATGATTGTCTCTATCTCCGGGGCGAGGCGGCGGTTGGCGTCGGCTATAGCCCTTTCGTTCTCGAAATCAAGCATATTGCGCACTCCGCGCACGATATGCCTTATGCCCAGGTCGCGGCACACCTCGATTGTGAGTCCGTCGTATTCGATAACCCGGACGCTGTCCAGGCCGCGGACCGCCTGCCTGATGATGTCTTTTTTCTGCTCGTTGGAGTAGAAGCCGCGCTTGTCCTGGTTGAGGCCGATGGCCACAACCACATCGTCGAACATCGTAAGGGCCCTCTTCAATATGTTGAGGTGTCCTGCAGTGAACGGGTCAAACGAACCCGGGAATAGAGCTGTCTTCGCCATAACAGGGCAAAGATAAATATTTTTGCTACATTTGTGTCATTATGCAGGTAAAAATAGAGGAAAGCTGGCGGGAGGCTCTCGCCCCGGAATTCGAGAAACCTTATTTTGCTCAGCTCGTGCAGCGGCTCCATCAGGAAAAGGCTGCCGGACAGCGGATTTATCCTCCCGGAGGAGCGATTTTCCGGGCCTTCGACCTTTGTCCGCTCCCGGAACTTAAAGTAGTGATTCTCGGCCAGGACCCCTACCACGGCCCCGGGCAGGCTATGGGACTGTCGTTCTCCGTGCCCGACGGCGTGCCCGCTCCTCCTTCGCTGAAAAACATCTTCAAGGAAATTGAGGATGACCTCGGTGTCAAAATGTCAGGGCGCCCCAACCTGGAATCCTGGGCCCGGCAGGGAGTGCTGCTGCTCAACGCCGTGCTGACCGTGCGGGCAGGGGAGCCGACCTCGCACTCGGGTATAGGCTGGCAGGAGTTTACGGATGCCGTGATACGCTGCATATCTGAGCGTTGCGATGGCGTAGTATTTATGCTGTGGGGCAACTACGCCCGCTCGAAAGCGCCCCTGATTGACAGCCGCCGCCACTTCGTCCTGCAGGCCGCCCACCCGTCGCCGCTCGCGCGCGGAGCGTTCTTCGGCTGCCGTCATTTTTCTCAGGCCAATGCCATACTGCGTTCGGAAGGCAAGACTCCGATTGACTGGCGCCTGTAGGAACATTTTTTGCAGATTCCTTCTGTCGTAAATAGATAAGGATTATGAGTATCTGGGTAATAATCATAGCTGTGATGGTGCTCTCGTTCATCATCCAGCGCACCCTGCAAAGCAAGTTCGACAAGTACTCCGACGTGCCTGCCCCGGGCGGGCTGACCGGCGCCGAAGTGGCCCGGCTGATGCTGGAGCGCAACGGCATCCACGACGTCGAGGTGATATCAATCGACGGCCGCCTGACCGACCACTATAACCCTACGGATTCGACCATCAACCTCAGCCGTGACGTGTATGGCGGCAGAAGCGTCGCCGCGTGCGCCGTAGCCGCCCACGAGACCGGCCACGCCATCCAGCACGCAAAGGGCTACGGGCCTCTCCGCCTGCGTACGGCAATGGTCCCGGTGGTCACATTCGCTAACAATACCGTGCAGTGGGTGCTGCTCCTTGGGGTGCTGCTCGTGCAGGTGACGCCGGCTCTGCTGTGGGCGGGCATAGCGCTCTTCGCGCTGACGACCCTTTTCAGCATCATCACGCTTCCCGTGGAAATCGACGCGAGCTCAAGGGCGGTCGCCTGGCTCTCCAGCGAGGGCGTGCTGGATGCCCAGACCAAGCCTATGGCCGTGGACGCTCTCAAGTGGGCTGCTTATACTTACGTAATTGCGGCCATCGGCTCTCTCGCCACGCTTCTCTATTATATCGCGATGGCAAGTAATCGCAGGTAGAACTCCTATACCTGCATCCCGTGCAGGGTCTCCTGGATGCGGGAGATGGCGGCTATGAGTTCCTTGAACGACGGGGATTCTCCGTAGATGAATCCTTCCTGCATCGTGCGGTAATCGGCTTCCCAGAGGGGAAGGAGGTCCGGGGGCGGCACGATGCAGAGAGACTGCGGGGCGTGGCTGCCGTAGTCGATTCCACGTATGGCATTGAAGACGCTGCGGTGCTCCACTATGGTCCGGTACAAGTCGGCGCTTTCCAGTACGCGACCGGTCCAGCCGCTGCCGTCAAGGCGGAAAAGGTCGTAGAGGTGACGGGACATCCTCTTGTAGCGGGGATGGTCCTTAAGGAGGTTCTCGTGCAGCAGAAAGACCTTTTCAAGATATGTGCGGACCGGGGTCACCGTTGGGACTACCGTCTGCGGGAAGTCTATCATAGGCGAGAGCTCGGCGGCATAAGGTATGATGGTACGGGGCTCACGGGGCTCCCTGAGATTGCGGCAGCTGAATTCCACTTTCACGACTTCCTTGATATACGGGTCTTCAGGAAGGACGCTGCGGTAGGGGACAAGAAGTACCGTCGGGTCGGCGTCGGAATCGTCCCTGGTCTTGTATTCTATGTCGAACAAGTCTCCGACGTAGGTGTACAGCACGCCTGCGAGCTCGTCGCGGACGGTGTCGTGGATGTATTTGCGGGAGAGTTTGCGTATCCTGTCACGGGCTGAGCGCGTGTCGCCGGAGAGGCCGAAGAAGGATTTGTCGATGGAGATATCTACGTCTTCGGAGAACCGTTCCGTAATCCCCCAGGCCTTGCTAAGCGAAGTGCCGCCCTTGAAAGTCAAGGCGTCGGCACAGTCGAGGGAGAAAACGGCCCTGATTACGTGGCATACCCACCAGTCCTTCTCAGCGGCTTTCGGGTTGATGCGTAATTCTCTGTGGATTTTATGATAAAAATCAATTTTTTCTTGGTCCGGCACAAGCCAGAAGTTAGTTTGTAAGTTTTCCATAATAGCTTAGTATTAAATTTCTTATCCAGGTCGGGGTATATTTGATGTCGTCACGAATCTCAGCGTAAGGAATCCTTGAGTAAATTGCGCGCAACTCGTCAGTCTCGAATTCCCAGAGGTAGTCCTTACCTATGTCGTTGAGGGCGATGACCGTAAGCATAACTATACGGGAACGGTAATTGAACACCTTGGGCGAGACGTGGTAAAGCACTATCGGGCGGGCCTTTTCTTTATAATAGATCTTGCGCGAAGGTCCGTCGGTCGTAAAAACCGGGTTCATCACCACCTGGTCGGAAAGCCCCAGTGCGTTCTGGGCTTCTCCGGGGGAAGGTCCGAGTTTGAAGCCGTCGCGTTCAGCATAAGCCTTGAGGACTTCTTCGTAACTGGCGGATAATTTTCCCATACCCCAGCGGGTATCAATGGTCGGGGAGCAATACAGCCCCCTGGTCATACGCATCAGAACTTCCGACTTTACAAGGCGCTGCAGGGCCTTTGAGACTGCTTTTTCGCTGCCGCAGTCAAAGAAATCGGATGGGAAGTAAACCTTGCCTTCCCCTCCTTGCTTCACGATTCGCTCTATTCTTTTCTCGACACTGTCCATATTCGTCCGTTTTGTCGCAAAGATAGAGCTTTTTTGCGACAAAAACAAGGACTTCAGTCCAGCATATCCATCAGGGCGTCCAGCTCCCGGCGGTCTTTCTTGGTCGGGCGGCCGGCGCCTTTGTCGCGGCGCAGGACGATGGTCTCGTGCGGGGCGTGGAACTTTGCCCTTTCGGATTCGGGCGTGAGGTCTTCGGCGAAGTCCGGCACGAGCTGCGCTCCCATACGGTTCTCGCTCAGCTGCAGCACTTTGTATGTCAGCGTCGCGGGCCCTTTGTGGATCTCGATCGTGTCGCCTATCTTCACGGCCTTGCTGGGCTTGGCGGTAGAAGGGCCGATGCGGACCTTATTGCCGTTGCAGGCGTCGGTAGCCTCGCTGCGGGTCTTGTAAACCCGAATCGCCCATAGGTATTTGTCTATTCTTACACTGTCCATAGGTACATCGCGTGCTTGACTTCTTCGACTTTTTCAGGACGCAGCAGGGCGAGGATTTCGAGCCCGAAGCTGACGGCGTGCCCTGCGCTCCGCCCGGTGATGATGCGGCCGCAGCGCACGGCGCTCTTGGGCGTGAACACGGCTCCCTTGGCGACGAGTGCATCCTGGAAGCCTTCGAAGCAGGTGAACTCGACGCCCTGCAGCCCGTCCAGCTGGCTGATTACCAGCCCGGGGGCGGCGCAGATGGCGGCTACGGTGCCGCCGGCGGCGTAGTGGGACTTCATAGCTTCCATCAGAGGCTCGCAGGCGGCGAGATTCTTCGTGCCGGGCATACCGCCGGGGAAAACCATCACGTCCGAAGGGCCGTCGGGCGCTGCCCCGAGGTCCACCTCGTCGAGCGTCCAGCCGGCCTCTACGGTGATGCCGTGCGAACTTTCAACGGCGTACTCATCGTATATGGATATAAGATTGACATCCAGGCCGGCGCGGCGCAGGACGTCATTGGTGGCGAGGGCTTCGATGTCTTCGAAACCGTCGGCGAGGAAAATGTTAATGCCTTTCATAATATTCGCAATATACTGAATTTTCCGTATTTTTGTGCCGAAATAGCGAAAAATGGAAGAAAAGAAACTTTATCCTTTCAGGTTCTGCACCCTGCAGGACGAATATGTGTGGGGCACCGATGAATTCAAACTTGCCGACCTCGGCTACAGGGATTCTCTGGTGCGTGACGGCTGGCTCGCCGGCAATGCAGTCAGCGAAGTGATGGATACCTACCTCGACAGGGTCGTGGGAGATAATGTGTATAAGTTCTGGGGCAGGCAGTTCCCCGTGCAGGTCAAGCACATACGCGTGCGTGGGAAAATGCCGCTGCGGGTGCATCCCGATGCCGAGACTGCTGAGCAGCGATACGATTTCCTGGGCCGTGAGAAGCTCTGGTACGTGCTGCGGGCTGGCAAAGATGCGCGGCTTGGCATAGGCTTCGAAAGGGATACGGACGCATCCGAACTCTTCTCCGCCTGCAGCGACGGCAGCGTCGAGCGCCTTATGCACATCGTCGTCCCTGAAGAAGGGCAGTTCTTCCATATCCGCCCAGGCACGCCGCATTTCGCCTCCGGAGACGTCGAACTGCTGGAAATCAGCGAATCATCGCCCCTGGACTTCTGTCTGTGCTTATGGGGAGGGGAGCTCAGCACTGATGAGTTCGACCCTTCGCTGGACCTGCCGTCCGCCCTGGACTTTATCGACTACAAGGCCTGGACCGCCCCCGAGGCGCCCCACTCCCACGAGGGTGATATCGTGCGCAAGCTCATAGATATCCCTGAATTTACCGTGACCAAGCTCAGGCTCACCGACCCGCTGCATATCTACAGCGAGAAGTTCGATTCATTCATACTCTACAGCTGTGTGCGCGGCGAGGCGTCCGTGCAGCTTGAGGTGCTGGGGCAGACAGCCCGTTTCCCTCTGGAAGCCGGTCAGACTATGCTCGTGCCCGCCGAGTGCCCGGACTTCTTCCTCGTGCCGACAGACAGGGATACGCTGATTCTTGAGACTACCGTGGCCCCGCGGGAGGAAAAGGACAGCTACACCGGCGCTACTGCTGCCTGACGCGGGCGGAGAGCAGTGCAATCACGAGCCCCGTCAGCGCGACTCCGGCCGCAGTGAGCAGGACGTCCGTAAGTTTGAGCACTACCGGGTAGGCGCTGACCAGGAAGCCCCCTGGCATCTTCACGAGGCCGTAGTGCTGCTGGAGGGCGGCGAGAAGTATGCCGACCGCCAGGCCTATGAGCAGTCCCAGCAGCGAAATCAGCCAGCCTTCAAGCACGAAAATGCGGCGCACCAGACTGTCGCTGGCGCCCATAGCTCGCAGGGTGGCGATATCCTCCTCCTTTTCTATTATCAGCATAGAGAGCGAGCCGTAGATGTTGAGTGCCACTATCAGCACTACGAACAGCAGAATCAGGAACACGGCGGCTTTTTCGTAGCGCATCATCTTGAACAAGGTAGGGTGCTGGTGGTAGCGGTCGAGGAGGGTGCAGCGGGCTGCGTAGTCACGCATAAAGCTGCGCACGGCCCGCGGGCTGCTGTCTGCAAGGTAGATTTCCACTCCGCTGGCCTCCTCTCCGCGGCTGCCGAGAAGCGAGCGCAGCACGTGCAAGGGCACTATGACCAGCTCCGCGTCGGTGTCGCTGCTGACGCTCATTATTCCCGAAGGGAACACCTTTTCGCTGCGGGCTGAAGCCATAGGGTTAGCCACGGACACGTTGCCTTCCCGGTCCGGGTAATACAGCACCATCGGTTCGAGGAAACGCGGCCGTATGCCCATTTTCGCCGCCACGCCGGAGCCCACCACGGCCTGCGGCACATCGCCCTTATGCAGCTGCAGGGAGCCGTCGGTAATGTGGGAGCCGAGCTTGCTGGACGTCTCGAATCCATCCTCCACTCCTTTGGCGCGCACGATTCCCTGCATACCGGAGTATGACAGCAGCACGTTGTCTTCAAGGGTGTAGAGTACGTTTTCCACCCTCGGGTCAGAGTACAGCTCGTCTATGAGCGTGGAGTCCGGGATGAATTTCGAGGCCCCGTCCGGGCTGACCATCAGCAGGTCGGGGTCGAGGTTGCCGAGATTCTCTTTTACGATGCTGTCGAAGCCGTTATAGACGCTCAGGATCAACACCAGCGCTGCCGTGCCGATGGCCATCCCGGCGGCGCTGATTGCCGAAATCACGTTGATTACGTTGTGTGATTTCTTTGCCAGCAGATACCTGCGCGCTATGAACAGCGGAAAATTCATTTGCGGAGGAGTTCGTCGATATGCGCCGCATAGTCCAGGGATGTGTCGAGCAGGAAGTCGATATCCGGGACTATGCGCAGCTGCGAGGAGACCTCCCTTCCGAGCTCGCCGCGAATGCTTTTCTTGTTTTCTTCAAGAATCTGCATCACGGCGCCCTGCTTTTCCGAAGGGAAGATGCTCACGAAGACCTTTGCTATGCTGAGGTCGGGACTGATTCTCACTTCGCTGACCGTCACCATAGCGCCTCCGAAAGCCGCCATACCTTTGCGGCGTATTATTTCAGCAAGGTCGCGCTGAAGTTCACGCGCGACCTTGAGCTGCCTTGTGCCTGCGGGTTTGCTGTTATCCATTGATCTTGATGATATAATAGTCTTTCTTGCCTTTCTGCGCAAGGATGTATTTACCGTCGATGATGTCGGCCTCGGAGAGGGACGCGCCAAAGTCGGTGAATTTTTCTTTGTTGATGCTGAAGCCGTTGCCCTGGATCATCTTGCGGGCTTCTCCCTTGGAAGGGAAGATGGATGTCTCCACCGCGAGGGCGTCCAGGATGCCGAGAGGAAGCTTCGAACGCTCGATTTCGAAAGTCGGTACGCCGTCGAAAACGTCCAGGAAAGTCTTCTCGTCGAGGCTGCGGAGGTCGTCGGAGGTGGCTTTGCCGAAGAGGATGCGGGAAGCGCGGACGGCGTTGTCGTATTCGGCCTGCCCGTGCACCATTGTGGTCACCTCGCGGGCGAGCAACTGCTGGAGGGCGCGGCGCTCAGGGGCGGCGCGGTGCTCTTCGATGGCAGCTTCGATTGTCTCCCGGTCCAGGAGGGTGAAGATTTTAATGTAGCGCTCCGCGTCGGAATCGCTGACATTGAGCCAGAACTGGTAGAACTGGTAGGGGCTGGTACGGGCGGGGTCGAGCCAGATGTTGCCTTTCTCGGTCTTGCCGAACTTGCCGCCGTCTGCTTTGGTGATGAGGGGGCAGGTCAGGGCGAAAGCCTCGCCCGCGCCGGTGCGGCGGATGAGCTCCGTGCCGGTAGTGATGTTGCCCCACTGGTCGGCGCCGCCCAGCTGAAGCTTCACGCCCTTATGCGTGTAGAGGTACAGGAAATCGTAGCCCTGCAGCAGCTGGTAGGTGAATTCGGTGAAAGACATACCTTCGGACGAGTCGCGGGACAGGCGCTTGCGGACGGAATCCTTGCTCATCATATAGTTGACGGTGATGAGCTTGCCGATGTCGCGGGTGAAGTTGATGAAAGTGTAGTCCTTCATCCAGTCGTAGTTGTTGACGAGTTCGGCCTTGTTGGGGGCGTCGGAGTCGAAATCCAGGAACTTGGCGAGCTGGGCCTTGATGCAGGCTACGTTGTGCTCGAGAGTCTGCTCGTCCAGCAGGTTTCTCTCCTGACTCTTCATCGAAGGGTCTCCGATCATACCCGTGGCGCCTCCTACGAGAGCGTAGGGCTTGTTGCCGCAGGCTTGGAAATGCTTGAGTATCATTATGCTGACCAGGTGCCCGATATGCAGGGAATCACCGGTGGGGTCAATTCCGACGTAAGCGGACATCGGACCTTTCTTCAGTTCTTCCTCGGTGCCCGGCATAATGTCGTGGATCATTCCTCTCCACTTCAGCTCTTCTACAAAATTTTTCATATTACTTCTTTTCTAATCAAGATGCAAATTTGGGCAAATATTAGTAAATTTGCAATCCGAATGGCAATTTATATTTTATAATAGATATGAGAAAGAATATTGTTGCGGGAAACTGGAAAATGAACACCACGGTTCCAGAAGGCGTTGAACTCGCCAAGGCGGTGCTTGCTGCTTCCGCAGCCGTCCCCGCCGATGTCAAACTGATTGTCGCTACTCCCTTCACCCACCTCTGCCCTGTGGCCGCTGTCGTCGGCGGTACCCGCATCGGCCTTTCCGCTGAGAACTGCGCCGACAAGGAGAAAGGTGCATACACCGGAGAAGTTTCCGCCGCTATGCTCGCTTCCGCCGGCTGCCAGTACACGATTCTCGGACACTCCGAGCGCCGTCAGTACTACGGCGAGACCGACGAGAAACTCGTCGAGAAGACCCGCCTGGCCCTGGCTAACGGGCTTGACGTGATTCTTTGCGTAGGTGAGAACCTTGAGGAGCGCGAAGCCGGCCGTCATTTCGCCGTATGCGAGTCCCAGATCAAGAACGTGCTTTACAACTTCACCGCAGAGGATATGAAGCACATCATCGTGGCTTACGAGCCCGTGTGGGCCATCGGCACAGGCAAGACCGCTACCGCGGAGCAGGCCGAGGAAATCCACGCTTTCATCCGCAAGACCATCGCCGAGAAGTTCGGTGAGCAGGTCGCAGACGACACCACCATCCTTTACGGCGGCTCCTGCAAGCCTTCCAACGCGAAGGAGCTGTTCGCCCAGAAGGATATCGACGGCGGCCTCATCGGCGGCGCCGCTCTCAAGGCGGATGATTTTATCGGTATCGCACTCTCATTTTAAGACCTTGACCACGGCTGCCGTATGACGGCCGTCGTCACAGAGCCATATCAGGTCGCCCTCGATGCGTTTCGCTTCGAGGGTGATTCTGTTTCTGGACGATTCGCCCCCGGGGACGCTCCAAAGGATGTTCGCGACTGTTTTTTCTCCCACTGAGGCGGGAATGGCATCCAGCGTCAGCACGAAGTAGTCCAGCATAGTGTCCGTGAGGGCGCGGAATTCGCGGCGCTGCTCATTGTAGGACAGCTGGCAGAGGGCTTCGTTGTACGAAAATACCTTCACGCCGTCCATTTCCAGGCGTACGGTATCGTCTTTCAGGAACGCCGGGAGGCTGGTGCTGCCTGTGCCGCATCCGCAGAGCAGCACGAGGGTTGCGAGCAGGGGAGTAAGGAGCTTGCTTTTCACTGTACCGTCAATTTCTTGGTCAATATCTCCACGCTGCCGTCCTTGAGGAAGAGCTCGGCTTTGAGCGTGCCGCTTTCGGTAAGATGCCAGTAGCCGTCGGAACCGGTGGTGACAGGCTCGTCATTGAAATACCAGCGTACTGCGGAGACATCGCCGGGGTTGTATATGCGAAGCGGACAGGCGCCTCCGGCGAAGAAACTTCCGTCCGGCCTGCGGCTCAGGGAGTTGAGGTAGATGAACGGCCGCAGCTTCGGGTTGAGGCTCTTTGTCGTGAAACTGCGCCTGTTGGAATAAATTTTCCCGTCCTGGCAAATGGCCCTGATATCAAGTATATAGGTCGTGGACGGGGTCAGGTTGTCGATAAGAAGGGAGAAGGTGCCGTCCTGCTGCACCGTCGCGATGGCCGAGCGCGCAGTCAGGCGGCTTTTGTCCGACTCGGGATACCAGGTCAGGCGGCACTCCTTGACCGTCAGGGCG
>OCVV011324302.1_pt1 | contig 11041 bp, 5 predicted proteins | sample 1539721 | NCBI WGS metagenome assembly OCVV01 (sample SAMN02144230, study PRJEB22623) | gut metagenome | biome: sheep rumen | host: Ovis aries | place: New Zealand
AGAGCGCACCTCTGATAAGGGTGAGGTCGATGGTTCGAGTCCATCCACGCCCACCATATGCCAAGGTAGCTCAGTGGTAGAGCAGGAGACCTAGGGTATCGGTGGTTTGCGTGCCATTATGAAATCTAGATTCGTCTACATTTCGCGTTTCACAACCATCCGCGTACACTAGCGGCATTTCCGAGGTTTGTATACTGTGTTCAATTGAATAAGTCATCTTTCCTCAGAATAAAACATTAATCAGTAGCTTTCTTAAAGCTATGTCTCATATATTCCGAATAGATAAGGGAGATTTAATAATATTCCTTAGCTGTTCAAACTTAAAGATTGGAGTATCTGATACTTCCATTTTTTTTAATAGTTCTCATTTTAATAAACTCTTTTTAGTCTCCAGAGTTTCAATTTCTTCTTCTAGTTTTTTGATAACTACATCTGAGTTTATTATTGCTATTTTGTTAACTAAGTTAGTTAAGTTAGCCTCAATTTTAACCATCTCTTCATTTATTTCAGAAACTTGTCTACTTGTGTCTTTGTTTCTTTCTTTCATTACCATCTCAAATACATCTTTCATTCAGTCTAAATAATCATCCTCTAGTGATAATCATTTTAGGAAATTTTCTATGGAGTGGTGTACTGTATCACACTTAAAAGACTTTCTATAGTATGGACACTTTTGACTTCAACAGTAATAGTAAAAGTATCTTCCTCAGTTTCATCTTGTAGAGCTTCAGGATAAATGTCTTCAGCAATGCTCACAACGAAGTATACTCCTTAAAGGTAAATTATCACTAATCTCATCTTTCTTATAGTCTTTATAGAATCATTTTATTTTGTAGGTATTACATATTTGATAAAACTCTGATTCAGTTATAGCTGGTTCGTGCTTTCATTTTATCATATTAATATCCCACTTTGGGCAGTTTAGAAGTCCTGCATAAAAATATAATATGTCTGGATGTAATATATGGTTTATATATTTCTTGTTTATGTTTCATCATCTTCTGGCTTTGATTCCATTTTTATCTAAATAGTTAGCTAATCATTGTTGATTTGGAATAACTCCACTAGATAAAAGTTTAAGTCATTTACTAACAACACTAAAGGTAGGTTCATCTGGTACTACTATTTTTCCTCATCATTGTTTAGCTTTTTCATACTTGTATCATAAAGGAACACAGAAACACCAGTATCCATCTTTTAATCTTTGCTTTTGTCTAGATATAACTCTTCTACTGTTATTCTCTCTTTCGTATTGTTTAGTAGCCATCGTTATATTTACTGATAGGCGGGATTCAGGATTATCTTCTACTGCTTGTTTAAGAGATATAATAGTTGCTCAGGTATTCTCTATTTCTGCTCTTTTAGTTAACCATACTAGGGAATCTCTGGCGATTCTATCTATATCATCTACTATTACGTGTTTAATTTCTGGCTTGTTTTTGTTTTTATTAGCTTTGATTAGGTCGTTAATCATTTCATCTAATCATTTTCTAGAGGCTAATTTTCAAGATACTCATCCATCAATATAGTAGTTTACGATGTAGATTCAGTTCCTGTCAGCGAAGTCATCTATAGCTCATCTCTGTCAGTTTAATCAGTTTCATCTTCTGATTTGTTCTTCAGAAGATACTCTTAAATAGCCATAGGCATTAATAATTTCGTTAGTCATTTTGATAAAAAATAAATAAATAAAGAACCCCGAGACGTGTGTCCCGAGGTTAAAATAATTCTATAGTCTCAGATGAAACTTTACATCATCTCTGAATAAATTAGGTAGTATCTTTTCAAATACGCCTAACTTTCCTAACTTAGTTAACTTAACAACCAAGTTAGCAGAGTCAGTAATGATATATATGTACTTGCTGCCCATTTTTCTATATTGTTTATAATGGTAAATTCTCTACTTCAGAATTTTCCTTACTGTATCCTGACCCATCAAAGAAGTTAGCTTTGGAATAACTATAATCCATCTCTTTTATTAGTTCTCTAAGTGTATCTTCTGTCATTCTATATTGTTGATGGTCGTCTATAAGTTTTTGTAGTTCCTTTGCTTGTAAATTCAAATACTCTAAAGCACTATCCCAAATTCTTCTTAGAGATTCATTCTTTTTGATTCTGTCATAGGGTATGAATACTCAAGTCATTGTTAGGTTTCCTTTTGCTGCTTTAATTGGTCTTGAACCATAATGTTCACAATCAATTCTTTTACGGAATTGTTGTTCTATATGTTTTTGTTGTAACTTAGACCCCTCTTCCTCCTTAAAGAAATCTGATATGGATGACATACGCATATATAAACCACGTTCTCTATCACTATCTTTTAAATAAATCATAGGATAAGTAGTTTTATTTCCTTTTACTTTATCTCATCGGTTACAGAATGTTCCAATGTTTTCTACTATATGATTAACCATCTTTCAGCTAAGGTCTGATTCTCTCTTGTAGTCCAATAAATTTACAAAGTATTCAACAACTATACCAGCTAATTCTTCCTCATCTATTTTATCTCAACAAGCTATCATATATCCTGCTAATACTGGTGAGAAATTATTAATTAATCTAGCGTCAGGAGTTTGTTCTCAAAGGTCGTTAACAATAGATTCAATAAATTTGATAGCTCTTTTCTGATACTCTTCAAAGTTAATCAGCCTTTTATTCCTAAGTATGTTTAGGAATCTTGGACGATAGTAGTTAATGGCTAATATTTTAATTTGTCCTGTTGTTAGATATTCTCCATAAACTTCTTCATTTGTTAATTCTTTGTATTTATCAAATTCCTCCTTGTCTCTTACATTTTTTTTGAGTAAGAATGGTTCTTTAACATTGAGTATTACAAACCTATTAGTTAAAGCCTCTTCTCATTGTGGTAGTATTTCTCCCGCACAGATTATGCTGTTATCTTTTCTATAGCGTCCAAGTCCATTCCAGACTCAGAATCATCATCTGCTGTTTTCTCCAGAATTGTAGGCTGCTTGTAGGCAATCTAACATCTCTTTGGAGGCTTTTTGTATCTCATCTACAAAGTAGAACCATCCTCACATTTCATTTAGTCATACCTCAAATGCGTAAGGAGTATCATTAGTTCCTTTTATAGTATTCCAGTCATATCCTACTACTCGAGATAAGAGGTTTAATAAAGAAGTTTTTCCAGCTCCCGTGATGGATTCTATTCATAGGAATGGAAATTCGTTATTAATCTTTTTGTAATCACTCCTAAAAATTCAAGCTATCAAATATCAAATTATAGAGGAACTAACAGTGTTATTTGATGAGATATATTTCTTGAGTGATAAAATGTCCATCTGTGATTCTTCAAGTGTCAGATTTTCATATTGACCACGGTAGTAACTGACTTTTATCGACGTATCAAGTACTAATTTATTTACTCATTTAGTAAATGTTCAATCTAACAAATTGAGCTGTCAGTTGCTGAAAGTAAATATATTTTCATCTTCTCTATTAAATCAGATATAAGGGACTGTTTTGGATTTTGGTATTCCAAATACTTCCTCAAATCAAATGAAACAATAGTTAAGATTTTTACAGAATCTATTTTCTATCTTTTTATTGTTATCACAATCTATATCTATGTTGCGATTCTGTAAAGTTAAGAATGATTCTAGAGTATCAAATTTGTGTAATAGATTCTGGTCTAGATTTATTTCAGAAGTCATAACTCCATTTCAGTAGTTTATATCTTCAACTACTAAATCACATTTATATATACGTTGAGCTATTCCTTTATCATCTGCGATAGTTTCATTCATCTCCTTTGGAAATAGTATGAAGTTGGCACGATGAAGAACCTCCATAGCTTTTTTGCGATATGTTTGGAATTTATCAGAATCTTTATCAACATCTGGGAAGTGTTCATCTATATATTTATCAAATATAGTTTCTTCCTCCGTGTCTATTGGTTCTATCTCTTGGCTTTTGTCCCTGTTCTTTTTATATTTTTTGTCATCAACCCAAGGATACATCTTTTTAGCTCGTTCAAATGTTTCCTTATCATCTCAGTTTGCGTAATGGTACTTTATGAAAGTGTAGGGACAGTAACCGTTTTTTTCATTACTTAGTCGTGGTGTTCATTTATGTACTATCACATTTCTGTCAGGCATTTTATATGCTCCTGTGTATTTTCCATCCCTATTGGATATAAAGTTAATTCAGTTAGGAGCTGGTCTCCATCCTGTATAGTTACAAACTAATTCTTCAATAGGTATCTCGTTAATTCTATCAAATGTGTCTCAACCATCAGACTTAAATTTACTGAATCTGCTTTGTTCATTTATTATTTCTTGTCTTAGCTGTTCTATTCTAGTGTTTTCTTCTTCAATATATTGTTCTCATAATTCCTTTAACATATCTACCAGTGGAGAATCCTCTTCTTTATATTCAAGTATCTCTACCTTGTGGGGTGGTAACCCATAATCTTCCTTGTAGTTGGTGCTACCAGGTAATCTCATTAGACTACTAATATTCCCACAAGCATAGTCAGGTCGTAGATATTGCTCTTCAGGGAATATCTTTTTGAATCTATCGTATATAGCTTTAGATGAGGCACTATATGTCTTAGCGTCAATCTCAACCATATTTCAAACCCAGTAAATATGGATTCAGTTTCCAGAGTGAATTATAGCTGTATAAGTACTTAGTAACTCATCCTGTTTTAATCCTTGTACTACTTTATCTTTGATTGTAAGTAGTTCTTCTTCTGTAATAATTCTGTTTTCGTGGAGATAGATATACTTTCTAATATCTAAATCCATCTTTGTGTAGGAGATTCATTTTACGAATTCGTCCTTACTTCTTTGTGGCTTTACTTCGTTTGCTTTATATCGTTCCTCGTTTGGTAGATATGAAACAAAGTATAACCCATTCTGTTGTTGGATAACTTCATCATACTTGTCTAGTCATCCTAAGTTCTGAGTTAGGTTAGTTAACTCAGTTACCCCTCCATTTTCTAACCTCTGGAGTAGAGGTATATAATAGTTTGTCATCTTTTCTTGAGAGTTCAACTAAAAATTTTGAAAGCTCTATACCTATTGGAATAACATAAGTATAAACCTGTGCTATAAATTTAGATAGAAAGCTGAATATTACCCTCCAATTGGGCGGTGGATAGTAGTCTATATACTAACTAATATCATTTGGTTTGTAAAACTTCACATTAGGTATTGTCAGTTATAAACTAAATTTTCTCTTGATTTACTACGTCATTTTCTTATACATAAGATGTAAAAGTGATTGGAATCATAAAAAAGGTTTCATTTACTAACTTACCCCAGGACCTGAATCATTCTCTCTCAAAAAGCTTGATTCTGGTCTTTTTTTTTATGGTCCGCCATCGTTCATTTTTTAATGAACAAAAAATTTATATTAAAAAATAAACTAAAATCAATAGTAAATTATAGGTAGTAATTAGTATATCGTTTAATTTACTCCGTACACTTGAAAGACAATAAGTTACTTAGTTTTAGTTCATTTTCTTTTATATAAAACAAAAACTCTTAAAATCTCCGTACACATTAAAAGTATAATTACTTACTGATAATTCTTTAAAATATACAAAAAAAGTGTATGGATTTCTCCGTACACATAAAATGCTAGTTTATAACTGATAAATTATTTTTAAGAAATTTTTAAATTTATTCCCACCCACCCTGTTTTCTTGTTTTTTTCATCACTTCATCCATTCTTTTTGCTACTTCATCTGGGTATGTGTTGTATAATGAGAACCAAAACATTTCATAACTTCTAGCACATTTATTAAAATAGTATACAAAATTGTTTGCTTTTTCGTGTTTTATCTTGTACCTATCATCCAATTCAATAGTCATTCCGTTTGTAAAGTTTACGAAGAAATCTAATAATTGTTTACGAACTAATCTTAATCTAGGCTCTTTATCTAAAACACCCCCTAATATTCATATACAGTACATTATTTTTTCGTTTGGGATTGTTCTCATATATTTACTGAAGTTATTGTTCTTAATTTTCCCAGCATTTTCTTCATCAAAAAAATAGTTACATATTTCTGGGGTTTTAATCTTACTTCGTCTATCTTTACCTATAGCTTGAATAAATCGTTTGTCAGTGTATTTTTCATTGAAAGCAAGGTATCGAACCAATAATAATTCTGGGTCTGTGCATTCTGTAGAAGATTCCCATTTGGATGTATCTTCTGTTGTAGATAGATTTGTTACTAATTTTAAGATATATAGGGAAATAAGTAGGCAAGTATCGTATGTTTTCTTTATTTCTTTGCGATGACCTCATATGTCAGTATACAAATTGAAGTTAACACTAGACTTTTCTAGGTTTATGAAAATGAAGTAAAACAAATCTCTCAATCTGTTTCGGGATTCTTGATATCTTTTGTCTATTGGTTTTTTCCGATTTATAGCCATACGATATAAGTTATATGTAAATATACTATTTGTTTTAGTTTCACATTTTGTACTCATAATATTCTTCTGGTGTGTACCCTTGCTTAATAGCCTGTTCAGCCTCCTCATATGATATTTCCATATCCACTCCACAATCAGCAGCTATACTCTGAACATCCTCAGCAAAAAACCTTGGCTTGTCATATTCCTCCTCACTATCAGCCACACTTGTCTTTCTGTTTAGTTGCTCTTTCAAATCCTCATTTTCTTCTCTCAGCCTTTCGTTTTCTTCTTCCTTATCCTGAGCATTTAGGAACATATAGTCAAACATTAAATCATCATCTGCCATTGTTAGATAGGAATGATATAAATTATTTTACTGTCACTTGTCCATTCATCAACATAGGAAGTAGAAAGTCACGTAGAGAGATAAGTTGTTGGTTTTCTAAGATATTATTCTGCATAGTGCTAATAACACTTTTTATCTTATCATTAAAATCAATTACAATTTCTTTTCTTGGAACAACTACCAAAATCCTGGATAATGTATCTTGACTTACATTTTGAAGAATAGAGCCACCTGTTGTAGTAGCGCTTGTTCCCTCAAGCTTTTTCAAACAATAAGTCAAATACAAACGATAATCCCTATCATTCGGAGTGCAACAAATTATAAATCCACAAAAAATAGTATTACCATCATTATCATATAACAATCTTGTAGCACCTGGTGCTCCACTACGAGCAATCAATATATTATCATTTTTAATAATGTAACGATTTGCCTGAGATTGTTTTAATGTAATACTATCTAAATCATTACTATCCAATAATAATGTACTAGCAGTAATATTGCGGACATTTACTATATGATAATCCTTATCTCCATTTTCACTCTTATCATAGTTTATTCCATTCATAAAAGAAGATAATTCCCCTAAAGTTTTCACTTCCCATTCCTCAGGAATTTCTCTCTTTAACTCATCATTGTATATCATCTTTCATCCACTAGACTTGTAAGGTTTTCCATTCTCATCTGGAAAGTCAAACTGAACAAACCAATACTCATATAGTTCCTTAGCCATAGCCTCTAATTCTGAATTAATTTTATTATTGTTCCTTATCTTACAATCTATAAGAAATAGTTTTTCCCCAATTTCCTGCTGAACTGAATACTCTGGAATATCAATTTCTAATCCAAGAAAATCGTTTACATTCAAACTTGGTTGAACAGAGCTTCTATTCAATTGGAGACACTTCTTTTTAAAGTACTCTGTTTTTGTATAAAAGAAAAAGAACTTACTACTGAATTCCTTCTTTAATCTTATAGCAACTACATTTTGAGCTATTGCAAATTCATCTAAAGCATAAGCACAATGCCCAATATTTCCAACAAGTGTTACAATAATATCTCATTCATAACATACTCCACTACGAAATGTTGAATAAACCTCTTCATCAACATATTTTACTGCGTCTTTTGATGAGACATAATCTGCCTGGGAAAAACATTGCGCCTCTAATAAAGGTCTCCCCGAAGCAACAAGTGGTGGAGTTTTCCCTCTATTATCAACCATATGCTCACACATATCTGCAATTTTAATTTTCATATTTCACTCCATTTAATTGACTAAAAATATCATCTTCCAATTTCTTTCATTCTTCAAAATAACCTTTGAGGTTTTGTTTGTAGTTAGTCATTCTCCTTTCAAATTCCTCAGCTGTAATATCTATATGTTCAATTTTAATTTCAAAATATTGTCCTGCTGACCAGGAATAGTTTTTTTCCTTTATCTGCTCATTTGTTACCTTTACTGAGAAATCCTCAATTACTTCCATATTTTTGAATGTATCTATTATCTGTTGTTGTTCGTTATCTCTCAGATATGTCTTCTGATTTTTTCACTCTTTTACTGTTTCTCATAGTTTAGAGGCATCCACTAACATTATTTCATCTCACTCCTTTCTCGTTTTATCTATAAATATTACTGATACATTTGTACCTGTTGTTGCAAAGATATTACTAGGCATACTTACTACTCATTTTAACCAATTCCTGTCTACTATTCTTTCTCTGATTTTCTTTTCTATTCCACTTTGTGCTGTAATAAATCCTGTTGGTACTACTATTGCAGCTTTTCCTGTATCTGATAAAGAATAAAGAATATGCTGAATGAATAGTAAATATATTGCCATTGATTCTAATTTCTTGTTTGGAATTGTAGGTACTCCTGCAAAGAATCTCTCTTGGCTATTTGGTAACTGTTCTACTTCATCTCTCCAATCTGAAAAGTCTAATTTGAATGGGGGATTAGATACTATAAAATCCATCTTTTCCTTATGTCTACTTTCTGTAATTGTATTTCACTGTACTATGTGATTGATAGAATGTGTCAGGTTATTCAAAATAAGGTTCAACCTTAGTAAATTAGTAGACTTCTGGTTGATATCCTGAGAATAGATAGTACATTTATTTACCCCTATCTCATTTGCTAGGTTCATCAATAATGTACCAGAACCTGCGGCAGGGTCATAAACTTTTACATTCTCTACTTTGTCATCTCATATTAGCACCTTAGCAATTACTTTGGATACTGAATGTGGAGTATAGTATTCTGCATATTTACCTCATCCATCTTTGTTGTAATCCTTAATCATATATTCAAATATCGTACTGAAGAAATCAAATCCTTGGTTAAATACCTCATCAAAATCAAACTTACAGTTGATAAGTTTATTGATAATACCTCTTGCTACTTTATTATGATTCTGTTTATCTGACACTGAAGATTGAATCAAAGTTTCCTCAAATAGTCTAATATCTGTATTCTGCCCTGTATGCACGGAAAAAATAGAAGTATTCTGAACTGCTATGTCGTTTAGTGTTTCATCAAATTTCTTGGCTATATCATCATCGTTCTGATGTTCAAATAGATAGGTAAGCAAATGCTCAGGTTTTAGTTTGGCACTATTTACTCCTACTCTCATTAGTAGTAAACTGTATTCACTATCTGATAATTTCTTAATATCCTCATATCCCTGGAGTGATGGATTTACTTTCTGTATTTCGTGTAAAAACTTATCATTCAGAAATTTGTATAGGAATGATTGAGTTACAATTTTGTATTCGTTAGCGTCTCATCCTAGTCAGTTATTCTGACATATTCCCTTTAGGTCATCTACTAGAGATTTGATTTTTTCTGTATACATACTGCTAATATATTAGATACTAAAAGTTATATTCCTCAATGTATTCATCTGTAATATATGTTAGGAACCTATTCAATAGATTAGGGTCTACTTTTATTTTCTCATCATCAAATTTTTTGATTATTATCTGTCAGGATAAATCCATAAAGAAAGCCCTATTATCCATCATTCATTGATTCTGATTTATAGCCTCATCTATATCTGATTTTACCTTATCCATTATCTTAAATAGTTCTGGATTATCACTAGGTTTACCAGATGGAACTATTCTTTTGTATACACGAGCATATTTTTTATCTCCGTGGAACCTATCAGAAAGCTGTTCATTCTTGCGGTTTAGTTCTACTATTCTTTTGTTTAGATATTCTATTTCTTTTTGTAGTCTCTTTAGAGCTGTAGTTTCTAAATGTGCCTCATCCACATTTGAGATATTGTTTTCCTGTAATAATTTCTGGAATTCTTCATATAGAGATATCCATTCAGGGTCTTTCTGATTCCAATTTCCCTGCATTTCTCTCCTTGTTTTTGATACTTGTTCTACTACATCGTTTGCTAATATCTGTAATTCTGATTCTCCAATTTTAGTAAAGTCGAAAATCACATCCTCAATAGCCACGTTCAATAGTTCTTTACTAGATACATCTCATACATTCTCTTGTAGATTCAATAGTTTTAAGCGATTCTCTGTTTCAGTTAATAACCTAGAAATCAATTTCATATCTATACGTTCTAATAGCTCTGTATGTCATAGTAAACGTGCTATGTTGTATAAATCCCTTGCTTGTTCCAATGCTTTTTTAATTCATAGGATAGTGGATTTATCCTTAATTTCTGTTATCTGTTTTGAGAAAGTTTCCTTATTATCTATACTGTAGTCTATCAATACATTTTCTACATTTCTAATTCATTCATCTATCTCTTCCTTACTCATAAATAGTGAACCAAATACATCATTAGGGTCTTCGTATCATTCATATTCACGAGTTAGCTCATCTAAGTATGCTTTATTTGTAGCCTCAAATTCTTCACTGATATTTGCGAAATCTACTACATATCCGAAACGGAATCCTTGATATGGTCTATTTACTCTGGTCAAAGTCTGTAATAGGTTATGTGCTTTTACTTTTCTTCATAAGTACATTTTCTTTAGTCTTGGGGCGTCAAATCCTGTAAGTAACATAGCATATACAAAAAGCATATCTATTTTCCCTTTTTTGAAATCCTTTATTAAATCCTTTCTTGTATCCTTGTCTCATTCATCGTGTAAAATTAAAGCTCCTGTTAGATGGTGCTCATTCTTTTTCTCATTAAAAATTCTGAACATCTCTCTTGCCTGTTCTGAGCTATCACATACTACCATAGCTCATATTGTTTTATCTCCAAATCTTACTCTGGAATCTATGATATCCTCAGATATATAGTCAAACATAGGCTCTACAAACTTT
>OCVV012873886.1_pt1 | contig 11036 bp, 9 predicted proteins | sample 1539721 | NCBI WGS metagenome assembly OCVV01 (sample SAMN02144230, study PRJEB22623) | gut metagenome | biome: sheep rumen | host: Ovis aries | place: New Zealand
TTGCTCACGCCGATATGGTCGGTGCATTCTATTGACAGATCATCAACCTCGTAGCTCAGCCCGCGGATCGTGACGCCATGAGCGGTTCCGCCCAAGGCGAATACCGAGATCCTGCCGCTCTCACGCGCATCAAACGTGATCGCGGATTCATGCAGCACGGTAAAGGCGTATTCCTCGCCGATCAACAGCGCCCTTGCGCCGCGGCGGGCGATATCGTGCGTGATCGCGACATTGGCGAAGGTGTGATCCAACGCGCCGCCTACAGCGCCGTAGAGGATAAACTCCCCGCATCCGTGCTCAAAGCCCTTCTCCACAGCATAGCCGACGTCGGTCATATCCTTGCGGACAGGCAGGGTGATGACGTTCTCCGCATCGGGCGCTTTGCCCAGCGAATCGAAATCCCCCGCCACAAGGTCGGGGTCAAGCCCCCATGACAGCACGTTTTCATAGCCCTGATCGGCGGCGATGATGAAGTCGCCCGCTTCGGGCTTGATCGGCAGGCGGCTCACCTCAAGCGCGCCGAAGATAAAGCATCGGTTCATATTATGATCTTCCTTAACCTTCTGTTTTTCCCGCATAGATCCTCGCGATGATATCGCGCTTATACTGCAAGAATTCCTCCGATAGGACAAATTCCCTGCGGCGCGGCTTCGGCTCTTTGATGACGATCTCGTCAGTGAGTCCTCCCATGCCGTCCAACAGATAAATGCGGTCGGACAAGAGGATCGCCTCATCCACATCGTGGGTGATGAACAGCGTCGAGAGCTTGATCCTGTCCATCACATCCAGATACCAGCGGTGCATCTCGCTTTTGGTGAGGGTGTCGAGCGCGCTGAACGGCTCATCGAGCAAGGCAACCTGTGCCGAGAACAGGTATGTCCTCAGTAAAGCCGCACGCTGCTTCATGCCGCCCGACAGCTCGACGGGATAGCGCTTTTGCGTTCCCTCAATGCCGAACTCCTCAAAATACCCGCCGACCTTCTCGCGCGCTTCTTTCTTCTTCATCCCTTTGATGATCAGCGGCAGCGCCACATTATCCTCGACCGTGCGGTACGGCAGGAGCATATCCTTTTGGAGCATATAGCTGACCTTGCCGCTCTGCCCCGTGATATCCTCGCCGTTTAGGAGCACCTGTCCCTGCTGCGGCTCCAACAGCCCCGCGATGATATTGAACAGCGTCGTTTTACCGCCGCCGCTCACACCGAGCAGGCAAACCAGCTCACCGTCGTTCAGCGTAAGATTGACGTCGTTTAAGATCTTGTTCACGCCGTCATAGCTGAACGTGACGTTCTTGACTTCCAGTACCGCCATTACTCGGGAAGATAATCGTTCGTGAAGCCGCCGTTCTCGGGAACCTCGGTTTCGGACAGCTTGTTATCGTTGATCCACTTGAAGAACGCGCTCCAACGAGCGGGATCAATATAACCCCAGCGCGCAACGTCGGACTTATATTCCTTAGACAGATATTGTTGGCTCGCCTTGACCTGCTCTGCGTTCAGCTCAGGCGCGTTTTTCAGCAGAATATCCGCCGCGCCGTCGGGATCGTCGATCGCGTATTCATAGCCCTTTTTCAATGCGGCGAGGAAGGCTTTGGTCGCGTCGGGATTCTTTGCGATCCAGTCATTATTGCCGATAACAACGGGAGAATAGTAATCAAATACGGGGTCGATATCCTTGAACGCGAAGAAATCGGTATCGAGCTTTGCCTGCTCTGTCGCGATTCCTGCCCAGCCGTAGTAGACCCAGATCGCGTCAACGGTGTTCGACTGCAACGCGGAAACCTCGTCGGTGACGGTCGAGGGGATCAGATTGACCTTGCTGAAATCGCCGCCGTCATCCTCGACCACCTTCTTCAAGGTCGCCTTCTCGATCGGCAGATCCCATGTCGCGTACTTCTTGCCTTCCAGACCCTTGGGTCTGTCGATGCCCTTGCCCTTCAGCGAAATAATGCCGGAGGTGTTGTGCTGGACGAGCGCCGCGACCGCCGTGATCGGGATCGCGCCGTCACCCGAAAGCGCGGGGGGCAGATAATCCTGGAACGATACGCCGAACTGCGCCTTGCCGGAGCCGACCAGCATCTCGGCGCCGTCCTCGGGCGGCTGGACGATCTCAATATCTAAGCCCGCTTCATCAAAATATCCCTTTTCCTTGGCAACATACAGACCCGTATGATTGGTGTTAGGCGTCCAGTCGAGGACAAAGGAGATCTTTGTCTTGTTGGCGGAATCCGCTGTAGCCTGTGCGGCTTCCGTCGCCTTTTCAGTATTGGTTTTCTGCGAAGAACAGCCTGTTACCGCTGCCATCGCCAATAAGCATACTAACAGAATTGCAATCAGTTTTTTCATTATATATTCCTCCTGTGATGATAATGTGCTTTTTCCCACGGCATACACGCGTGTTGGATCACTTCGGTCAGCCAGATCAGGATCAGGCTGATCACGGAGATCAGGATGATCACCGCGAACATCTTGTCGGATGCGAACGACTTGCGGACTCTGGTCATGTAACAGCCCAGACCCTCCGTGCCGCCGATCCACTCCGATACGACCGCGCTAACAACCGCGTAGGATACCGATATCTTCAAGCTGGAAAAGAAGTGTCCCAGCGAATTCGGCAGCTTGACATAGCGAAAGATCTGCATCCGATTCGCGCCCATCGAGCGCATCAGGTTGACGGTGTCCTTGTCCACCTCGGAAAAGCCCTGCAGCAGGCTGATCGCGATCGGAAAGAACACGACCAATACGATCAGCACGATCTTAGGCAGCATCTCATAGCCCAGCCAGATGACGAGCATCGGCGCGATCGCGACGGTGGGGATCGTCTGGCTGATCACGATCAGCGGATAGACCGTCTTGCGAACGAGCGCGAACCGATCCATCAGCACCGCCGTCAAAAAGCCGATCAATATACCGACAAACAGACCGATCATGGTCTCGGTCAGCGTCACGCGGGCGTGACTGAGCATCAGCTGCCAGTCATCCCGAAACGCCCCGATCACATCCCCCGGTGAGGGCAGGATGAACTTGGGGATCCCGGTGAAGCGGCACACGCAGTACCAGATCGCCAGTATCAGTACAAAGATCCCGACGCGCGGCGCGACCTTACTGATGGTGCTTCGTAACTTTGCGTTCAATCGTCAGTACATCCCCCTCCGGTCGGTAATCGACCTTGATATACGCCAGCACGGACGGCGCGCCGGCGCGGATGGCGATATGCTGACATTCCTTGACGATATCCATCAGCTCATCATAATCGCCCTCGATCGCGGTCTCAAAGGGGCCGACATAGCATTTGAGCCCCGTGCTCTTGATATACGCGATGACCTCGTCAACGATGCGGATTAGTTCCTCATCGTTCTGCGCCTCGGGTAACGTCTGGATCGCTACACTTGCGTTCATAAAATACCTCCTCTAACTCATTAAAATATCGGGGAAGAAAATACTCCTCCCACATATCAATAGGCGTGGGCAAAACCCACCACCAATGACTGACCACTAATCACTAACCACTGACCACTAATCACTAACCACTAATCACTGACCACTGACCACTAAAAAAGCACCACGCCTTCGCATGGTGCCAAATCAATCTTTTGACAAGCTCCCTACGACGGCATTATCCGTATCAGGTATAAGGGTCAAGAGCGCCTCAGCTCTACTCTCAGCCGACTTTGCGTCAGCCCCCCTGTGGTGTTTTTCTGCACTTATTCTATACCTGTGTGAAACATTTGTCAAGCAGGAGCACAACAAAAAACATCTGACTGTCTTTATAGATGGTTGACAATCAGCGTGTCTTTCGCTATGATTAGCTTAAGCTAATCTATAATGAGGTCATTTTATGCGATTAAAAGAACTGAAAACAGGACAGTCCGCCGTCATCACGGCGGTAGGCGGCGAGGGACGACTTCGCCAGCATTTTCTGGATATGGGCGTGATCCCCGGCACCCAGGTCACGCTGGTCAAGCTCGCGCCCATGGGCGACCCCATGCAGCTCACGCTCCACGACTATGAGCTGTCCCTGCGCCTTGCCGACGCCGAAAAAATAGAGATCGAACCGATCGAGAAAGCCACACTGAGATCCTACCCCCAAAAAGCCAAGAGCGATCACCCCGGCTTCGGCGAGGGCGGCAAGTTCCATCCCAAGGGCAGCGGCGATCCCCTGCCCGATGACGTGACCCTGACCTACGCCTTAGTCGGCAACCAGAACAGCGGTAAAACCACTCTCTTCAACCAGCTGACAGGCTCCAATCAGCATGTCGGCAACTTCCCCGGCGTGACGGTCGACCGCAAGGACGGCGTCATCAAGGGCTACAAAAACACCCTGATTACCGATCTGCCCGGCATCTACTCGATGTCGCCCTATACCAATGAGGAGATCGTCTCGCGCAGCTTTGTACTGGATGAAAAGCCGCGCGCGATCATCAACATCGTCGACGCGACCAACATCGAGCGCAACCTCTATTTGACCATGCAGCTGCTCGAGATGGACACCCCCGTCGTCGTCGCGCTGAACATCATGGATGAGCTGACCGCCAACGGCGGCTCCGTGGATATCAACCGTCTCGAATCCCTGCTCGGCGTACCCGTCGTGCCGATCTCAGCGGCAAAGAATCAGGGCATCGACGAGCTGGTCAAGCACGCGATCCACATCGCGCATTATCAGGAAAAGCCCCTGCGGCAGGACTTTTGCTCCGCCGATGAAAAGGGCGGCGCGGTACACCGCTGTCTGCACGCGGTGCGCCACCTGATCGAGGACAAAGCCAAAGCGGCGGACATCCCCCTGCACTTTGCGGCGAGCAAGGTGGTCGATGGCGATGAATTGATCCTCGAAAAGCTGAACCTCGACAGCGGCGAAAAGGAAATGCTCGAACACATTATCACGCAGATGGAAAGGGAATGCGGGCTCGACCGCAACGCCGCCATCGCGGATATGCGCTTCTCCTACATCCAAAAGGTCTGCTCACAGACCGTGACAAAGCCCGCCGAGAGCCGCGAGCACCGCCGCAGCGCCGCGATCGACCGCATCCTGACGGGCAAGTTCACCGCCATCCCGATGTTCATCCTGATCATGGGGCTGATCTTCTGGCTGACCTTTGATTTGATCGGCGGCAACCTGCAAAACCTCCTGGAAGCAGGTATCTCCGATCTGACGAATATCACAAAATCCGCTCTGGAAAACGCCCACGTCAACCCGATCCTCACGGGGCTTGTTACCGACGGCGTGTTTACGGGTATTGGCAGTGTGCTCAGCTTTTTGCCGATCATCATCACGCTGTTTTTGTTCCTGTCGATCTTGGAGGACAGCGGCTATCTGGCGCGCGTCGCGTTCTTTATGGATAAGCTGCTCCGTCGGATCGGCCTGTCGGGGCGCAGTATCGTGCCCATGCTGATCGGCTTCGGCTGTACCGTGCCGTCGGTCATGGCGACGCGTACCCTGCCCAGTGAGCGCGACCGCAAAATGACCATCCTTCTCACGCCGTTTATGAGCTGTTCGGCAAAGCTGCCGATCTACGGCTTCTTTGTCAGCGTCTTTTTCAGTCAGTACCGAGGGCTGATTATCACGGGGCTGTACCTTTTGGGCATCATTATCGGCATTTTGATCGCGTTATTATACAAGAAAACCATCTTCAAGGGCGAGGCGGTGCCGTTCGTCATGGAGCTGCCCAACTATAGGCTGCCCGGCGCGAAGAACGTCGTCCGCCTGTTATGGGATAAGGCGAAGGACTTTATCCAGCGCGCGTTCACCGTCATCTTCATCTCGACGATCATCGTCTGGTTCCTGCAAAACTTCAATCTGCAATTCAACATGGTCAGCGACTCACAGGACAGCATCCTCGCGCAGCTCGCGGGCTTGATCGCTCCGATCTTCTCGCCGCTCGGCATGGGCGACTGGCGCATCGTCACCTCGCTGATCAGCGGCGTGATGGCAAAGGAAAGCGTCGTGTCCACCCTCAAGATCCTCTACGCCGGCGGCATCGGCTCCGCGATGACCGCTCTGACCGCGATCTCCATCCTCGTGTTCAGCCTGCTCTACACCCCCTGTGTGGCGGCGATCGCCTCCGTCAAGCGCGAGCTCGGGCACAAATGGGCGATCGGCGTGGTCGTCTGGCAATGCGTCGTCGCTTACCTCGTCACCACGATCGTCCACCTGATCTGCGTGCTGTTCGGCATGGGAGGCTGAGTATGAATTTATTCGATATCCTGATCCTCTGCGCGATCGCAGCGGCTGTGGTCGCGGCGGTAGTTTGCATCATCCTGCACAAGCGCAAAGGGAAAAGCTGTTCCTGCTCCTGTGACAGCTGTCCCTATCCCTGCCATAAAAAGTAATCGGTATTTCATCATTTTTTCAAGCAACCTAGATCTTACCTATTGATTTTAATATGCTGTATTGTTATAATAATTTTGTGATTGACGCCTGTCGGCTCTACGATACAGCGATACGTATTTTTGCAATAGATCATGGATTTTTATTGCTTTTTGATACAACGGCTCCGATCATCACGGAGCCGTTTTTTCACCCATTCACGGCGGAATTCGTCTATAACCCTCGGATTTGGTCGGTAGAGTGATAGCTTTGCCGAAACACCGCATAAACACTGCGTTTTTTCGGCGTGTTCTACTGTGGGTAGAGCCCGTTCTACCCGCTGTTGAGGGTGATGTAGAACAATTCGGTTCAGTTGTAGACAGTTTTGGGGCGGCAATTACTTTTCAACGCTTCACAACTTTGCTATAATGAATCGGGTCAAAACGTCGAAAAGAAATGAGAATCATTCCGAAATATTGTCGTTTACAGTGTGCTCGGATTCATTCTCGGTTGCTTAAACACCCGACGCGTCATTTGACGGAGACTGCATAAAGGAGGCTGCTCGTGGATAACCGCAAGGTCATATATTATCAAGATGAGCTCAACGACGAATTCTCCACGGCGGTCATCCAGGCAAAGAAGATCGACGGCGATTATATCTATGACCGCAAGGGGCCCATACGCGCGTTCACCCGCTTTTTCTGGTACCGCATTGTCGCCACGCCGATCGCGTATCTGTACGCAAAGCTCTATCTGCACCAGCGAACGGTCGGGCGCGAAAAGCTCAAGCCCTTTCGCAGGCAGGGCGTCTACCTGTACGGCAACCACACGCAGGCGATCGGGGATCCCTTCACGCCCAATGTCTTTTGCTTCCCCCAGCGCGTGTCGTTCATTGTGCACGCCAACAACGTGTCGATGCCGTATCTCGGACGGATCAATCCCTCATTAGGCGCGATCCCGCTGCCCGATACGCGGGACGCCTACCGCAACTTTCAGGAGTGTATCGCGGGACGCATCGAGAAGCATCACGCTGTCGTGATCTATCCCGAGGCGCATATCTGGCCGTATTACACCAAAATCCGACCCTTCCCCGACGGCTCCTTCGGCTATCCCGCCAAGGACGGCACACCGGTGTTCTGCTTTGTCAACACTTATCAAAAGCGCGGCAACAAGCGCAACCCGCGCATGACCACCTATATTGACGGACCCTTTTACCCCGACATGGAGCTGCCGCTCAAGCAGCGCCGCAAAAAGCTGCGCGACGAGGTGTATGAGCAAATGTGCAGGCGTGCTGAACTCTCCAACGTCGAGGTTATCCAATACATCAAAAAGGAAAAGGAGGACGACACGGCACAACAGGCTGAGTAAGGCTGAAAAAGCTGTCATCCTTTTTCCCGGCTGACCCTTTGTCGGCACATCATGAATTCAATCAACGGAGGTATAACATGGTAAACGTACTGTTCTGCGGAAACGACGGTGTTTTCGACGGATTTCTCACCTGCGCCTTATCGCTGATGAAGCGCACCAAATCCGACGAGCCCTTTGCGTTCCGGATCTTTACCATGGAGCTGACCCGCCTGAGTCCCAAATACACCGGTATCCCCGAACAGCGCGTCGAGCTGCTCCGAAAGACCGTTCAACAATATAATCCCGAAAACACCTTAAAGGTCATCGACGTCGCCGATTTGTATGAGCAGGAGTTCGCGCATTGTCCCAACGAGGGCGCGTACTGCTCGCCCTACACCCTGCTGCGGCTGCTCGCCGATCTGGTCGACGATATCCCCAAGGACGGCAAGCTGCTCTACCTCGACGCGGATATCCTCTTCCAGCGCGATGTGCATCTGCTGTATGACATCGATCTGGAGGGCTATGAATACGCCGCGGCACGCGACCACTACGGCAAATACCTGCTCTATCCCAACTATGTCAACGCGGGCGTTGTGCTGTTCAATATGAAAGAAGCGCGAAAAAACAGTTTATTCGAAAAAGCCCGCCGCGAATTACGGCGAAAAAAGTTCCTCTTTGCCGACCAAACGGCGCTGATCCACGCGACGACAAAGAAAAAGCTGCTGCCCCAGCGCTTCAACGATCAAAAATTCCTCCACCCGCATACGGTGGTCAGGCATTTTTCCAAGCGCCTGTTCTACACCCCCTACCCCCACACCGAAAACATCAAGCAGTGGCAGGTGGACAAGGTGCACAACGTCTTCGGCTACTATGAGTTCGACGACATCCTCAACGAGTATCTCACCATTATGACCAAGAGTAAAAAGACTGAGACGGAGTAAGCTATGATGAATCAGAAGAAAAATATCCCGATATTTTACGCGTGCGACGAGGGCTTTATCAAGTACTCCGTCGTATCCATCCACTCGATGATGGTGAACGCCTCACCCGATTATCACTACAGCGTCTACATCCTGCACGCGGGTATCTCTGCCGAAACGCAGAGAAAGGCAACCAAGCTCGCCGAGAATAACGAGAACTTTGACGTCATCTTCACCGACGTCAGCGAACGTCTGCACGCCATCACCGACGCGCTCCCCGTGCGCGATTACTACAGCAACACCACCTACTTCCGCCTGTTCATCGCGGATATGTTCCCCGAGTATGACAAGGTCATCTATATCGACGGCGATACCGTTGTGCAGGGCGACATCAGCGAGCTGTACCGCACTGAGCTGGGCGACAAGTGGATCGGCGCGTGCCACGAGCAGGCGATGGTGCAGACCGATCACTACGGCACCTACGCCGAAAAGGTCGTGGGCGTATCGCGCCACAACTTCTTCAACGCGGGTCTCTTACTGATCAACGCCCGACTCTTCCGTGAGAAGGCGATCCTCAAGCGCTTTGCCGAGCGTCTGGCGGAATATCAGTTCGTCGTCACGCAGGACGAGGACTACCTCAACCTGATCTGCAAGGATCACATCCTGTGGCTCGACCAGCGCTGGAACACCGAGGCGTACTGCGCCTTCCCCTATCCCATTGAGGAAGCGAAGATCATCCACTATATCATGGTCAGCAAGCCCTGGCACTACCCCGACTGCACCGGCGGCGACATCTTCTGGCGTTATGCCGAAGAAACCGAGGTGTATGACGAGATCAAGACGGTGCTCGACAGCTTCACCGACGAAGATAAATTAAATGATGCGGAGGTCATGGACAACTTGTTGGCATTGGCGAAATTCGAAACCGATCGTGACGATAACTATCAAAAACAGCTCGACAGCTCCGTGAGAGCCAAGGACAGGGTCAAGATTCTCGAAAAGATCGCTCAGCTCGAGAGAGAGGGCCGCTTCGACGTTGACGTCGAGGACGATCCGCCCTCACGCACCCTCATGCCCGACGAGATCGAATACGGCAAGCGCGGCATCACCAAGAAGATGAAGAGCAAGGTAGCCTTTGCCGCGGCACGCCGCTATGTCAACTCGCTGATCGCCGACAAAAAGCTGATCATCAAGGACATCAAGGGGATCGAGAACTTCCGCAATCTGAACAGCGGCGCGATCATCACCTGCAACCACTTCAACGCCTTTGACAGCTTTGCGATCCAGCTGGCATATGACGCGGCGCAACAGCCCGACCGCACCTTCTGGCGCGTGATCCGCGAGGGCAACTACACCTCGTTCCCGGGCTTCTACGGCTTTTTGATGCGCAACTGCAACACCCTGCCCCTCTCCTCCAACCTGCGTACCATGAAGAAATTCATGAAGGGCGTCGATATGCTGCTGCAAAAGGGCGATTTCATCCTCGTTTACCCCGAGCAGTCCATGTGGTGGAACTACCGCAAGCCCAAGCCTCTCAAGAACGGCGCCTACAGCTTTGCAGTGCGCAATCAGGTGCCTGTCCTGCCGTGCTTCATCACGATGCAGGATTCCGACATCATGGGCGAGGACGGCTTCTTTGTACAGGAATACACCATCCATGTCGGCGAGCCGATCTATCCCAACCCCGACCTCTCCTACCGCGAGAGCGTCAAGGATATGCTCGACCGCAACTACGCGCTGTGGAAGGAGATCTACGAGCGCGAGTATCACATGCCGCTGGTATACGATACCGCCGAGCTGAAAAATGCCGAATAACAGAAAATTCCAAGAGCGTTTCACCGATGTGAGGCGCTCTTTTTCGTTTATTGAGAGAGGGAAGCTCCCGCATAATCGCCCCATCCGCGGCTATAATAACGGTGTTGCGGCGATTTCCGTCATCTGATTACCCCAATATGTACCGCAAATCATGAAAGTTTTCAGAAACTTACATACAATATATTGACTTTTTCAAAATTTCTGGTATTATTTTCTTATACATAGTATTATAATAAGATTCTGGAGGCACGGTATGTTTAATATTTGCGATGGTAAAAAGACTGTAAAGTGGATCATCTGGATTGCAGCCGCTGTAGCAGCTATCACAGCTGCTGTAACCGCGTTCTTTGTCATAAAAGAAAAGCAGAAGAGAGAAGAAGAACAACTTGAGGAATACCTCGATTATTCAATACAGTAAGCACTAAAGGCGGAGGGCAACAGTCCTCCGCTTTTAGTTTGGGCACGCGTGCCGAGGCATGTGTGCCCTTTTTTTATATTGCAACGCCCGTCATTCTCGGATGACCAATGGTCATCCCTGCGGAAGAATTGATTTGCTCCGCATTTATACTAAGTATCCATTAAACGCTTTAACAAATTTGTTAGCGAGAAATTTCGCAGAGCAAGGCGGAGGACGCAGGCATACTTGAGGTG
>OCVV011201241.1_pt1 | contig 11034 bp, 10 predicted proteins | sample 1539721 | NCBI WGS metagenome assembly OCVV01 (sample SAMN02144230, study PRJEB22623) | gut metagenome | biome: sheep rumen | host: Ovis aries | place: New Zealand
ATTTTGGTTGCGGAAAAATAGGCATCTAATACTAAACCAGTCTTCTCATAGATCATCTTGTCATATCCAAGTCTTTTTAACTCATCACAATAATCACTAGTTCTTCTACACTGCCATACAATAGCGTTATACACAGGTTCACCAGTAAGTTTATCCCAAACGATAGTTGTTTCACGCTGATTAGTGATACCCATAGCTACGATATCTTTAGAACTAACTCCACCATTTACCATCGCTTGTACAATTACACCTAATTGACTTCCAACTATATCTTTAGGATCGTGTTCAACCCATCCACTCTTTGGATAGATTTGTTTAAACTCTTGTTGAGCCTGACCTACAATTTCCCCACTTTTATTGAAAACGATAGCTCTAGAACTTGTAGTTCCTTGATCTAACGAAAGAATATACTTCATAACTGTTCTCCTATTATTATTTTATAAAATAAGGCTTATTATTTGCGATAGAATCGATTTTTTTAATTAATTGTATCAATTAATCACATTTTATTTTTTTATGCTATAATCCAATATTACATAATCAGATTTCAATAGTTTTCTAAACGCATCATCTTCTCTATACATGTCAGGTGTATTAAAATATAAAAATACATTTACATCTTTAACTCTATCTGGACTTGCATTATTATCAAACTTATTTAATTCACTTTCAAATGTTTCAAGAATTGCTTCATCAGTTCTAACTAGTTCCACATCCTTAAAATATTCTCCAAACTCTGTATATAAAAGTAATAGATTAATTTCCGGAGTGACAATAATATCAATTTCCTTTTTAGCTAAACCCAAAGCGATATCTCTAACCGCATTGAATGAATCCTTAGTTTTCATCAATTTCTTATTAGCTACATCGATTAATTCATTAACTTTGCAGTTATACAAATGACTATATCTAAATGCCTTTTGATAAATATTAGCATCAATCATTCCATCATTGGCAAGAAATGCGATGTTCTTGTATTCATATTTACTATTTACGTAGTCTACAATAGTCTTTACAACGTTATAAACTGGGAAAGGAAGATCATCAAATACATCTTCACCATATTCAATAAATACACTATTTAAAACATATAACATCTTTGGTTGATTATTCTTAATAAATTCAAGAATCTTCTTGATTCTCGACTTGATATCACTAGGATCATGTCCTTCATATTCCCCATATTCAAAATCATTGATATAACAAATATTTTCATTAGGAAACTTATTAACCAATTTATCAATAATACTAACTGAAGTAACTCCCATATCTAGAAGCACAACAGCATTCTTCATTGGATTAATTGTAATTTTAACTTTGTTCTTTTTCATAATTAATCCTCCACCTTATAAATTCCGTCATATTTTCTCTTAAACCATTCGATATGAACATCCTTTGGATCCCCAGTAACATTAATAGTAATCTTACCAGTCTTATCCCTTTCGTTATATCCAATTTCTTCTAAGCATTTACCCACGCTATCAACAATGCAATCGCTACTTTCAATAGTAGTAATATCATCACCTAATACGTATCTTATATCATTTTCTAATAATCCAAAATGCGTACAACCTAAGATGACAACCTTACCCTTACCTTTTGCATCCTTCATAACGCGTTCGCACACTTCTTTAGCATAAGGAGTGTTTTGTTTTCCGCTTTCCGCAACCAGCACAAAATCACTACTTCTAACCCCATACATCTCATCTCCTAAAAATCTCTCATAACCTTTAGCATCAATTGTATAGTTTGTAGCTAAAACAATGATTTTACCATTTGGATCAATTTTCTCTTTAACTTCTTTTGCTTTCTTAGCAGTAGGTTCAATTATTCTCATAATTGGAACACTAGCAGTCACATTATAACTATTAACTGTTGCTGTATTACAGCCAATAACAATCATCTTGACATCATTGTTTTCTAAAAACTTGATTGCTCTACCTACATATTCAATCAATTGTTCAGTTGTCTTAACTCCATAAGGACAGTTTAAGGTATCGCCTAAATAAAAATATTCTTCATTAGGATATTTAGCTGCTATTCTATCTAATACAGTTAATCCCCCAATACCACTATCAAAAATGCCAATAGGTTTATTATTAATCTTATTCATTTTACTCATTTTTTTCACCTCAAAAATATATAAATTTCTAAGGAGATTATAACATATATTTCTTTAATTTTAAATAAAAGAATTAGATTATCACATAAATTGAAAATTAATCATTTAAATGATATAATCTTAATAGTAATTGTCTTAAAGGAGCAATTGAATATATGGAATCAAAATATTTATCTATATCAGATGAAGTTAAAGAAGCTTTAGAAAGTGGTAAACCAGTTGTAGCTCTTGAATCTACAATCATTTCACATGGTATGCCATATCCAAAAAACGTTGAAACTGCACTTGCTTGTGAAAAAATAATCAGAGACAATGGTGCTATCCCAGCAACAATTGCTATTATCAAAGGTAAATTAAAAGTAGGTCTAACAAGAGATGAAATCGAATACTTAGGCAAAGCAGGTAGAAACGTAATCAAAGTTTCAAGGCGTGACATTCCATACATCGTCTCTAAAAAACTAGATGGAGCAACAACCGTAGCAGCAACAATGATTCTTGCAAACCAAGCTGGAATCAAAATCTTTGCAACTGGCGGAATCGGTGGAGTGCATAGAGGTGCAGAAATCACTATGGATATCTCAGCTGATTTAGAAGAACTTGCAAAGACAAATGTAGCAGTAGTTTGTGCAGGATGTAAATCAATTCTTGATTTGGGAAAGACTTTAGAATATCTAGAGACAAAAGGTGTTTTAGTAATCGGTTATAAGACAAATAAACTCCCTGCATTCTATACATCAACATCCGAATTTGATGTCGATTTAAGATGTGATAGTCCAAACGAAATATCAGATTTGCTAAAAACTAAATGGGATTTAGGTTTAGAAGGTGGAGTATTAATCACTAACCCAATTCCAAAAGAATATGAAATGGCTCCAGATGTAATAAACGCTGTAATTGAAAAAGCAGTCAAGGAAGCAAATGAACGCGGAATTCACGGAAAAGAAATAACTCCATTCTTACTAGCAAGGATTTGCGAAGTAACTGGTGGAGATAGTTTAGAATCTAACATTAAACTTGTATTTAATAATTGCAAATTAGCTAGTCTAATAGCTCAGGGATTATATAAATGAAAGTCTTAGGTCTAATTCTAGAAATCAATCCGTTTCATAACGGACATAAATATTTCATTGATAGTGCTAAAAAACAAGATACTTATGACTATGTAATCGCCGTAATATCAACCTCATTTACCATGCGAGGTGAAGTAAGTGTAATTGATAAATTCGCTAAGACTTCCCTATTACTCGATAACGGTGTTGATATTGTCCTAGAGCTTCCTATCATGAAAGCAGTTAACTCAAGCGACTACTTCACTTACTATTCTGTCGATATCCTATCTAAAATGGGAGTAACTGATATCTGTTTTGGAAGCGAAGCAGGTGAAATTGAACCATTACTCAAGCTTAACGAGATTACTTCTTCTAGCTCATTCAATATGGATTGGAAAGCCAATATTGATAAAGGCTTATCTTACAATCAAGCAGCCACTCTTGCTTTAAAAACAAATGGTGTAAGTGAAGAATTAATCAATCAATTTGTATTACCTAATAATACACTTGCACTAGGTTATATCAGTGCTATAAAAAAACTTAACGATAAAATAAATATACATACTATTAAAAGGATAGATAACAATTATTTCGATAAGGATACTGAAGCAAATAAACTTGCTTCTGCTATGGCCTTAAGATCAAAAATAAATAATAGTGAGGATATATCAAGTTTTATTCCTAATTATAATTACGAATTTTTAAAAGAAAATGAAGTAAATGAAAAGTTATTTAATCTTTTAAAATATGTTCTCATTACTGATGGAACTACATCTATCAAAAATCGATATATGGTAAGTGAAGGCATTGAAAACCGAATGGCTTCATTTATAGATTCAAATTCATTTGAAGAATTCATAAATAATGTGCAAACAAAACGCTATAATGTTTCAAGAATAAAAAGAACTGTACTACATATAGTCCTAAATAATTCACAAAGCATTGGTACAACTAACACTTATTTAAGAATCTTAGGAATGAATGAATTTGGTAAGACATATCTATCTAAATTAGATAAAGAAACAAAAACACTTCTAATCAGTAATATTAAAAATGAAAAAAATAATGAGTTATTAAATATAGAATTAAAAGCAAGTAAGCTATATGACTTACTTACTAATAAAAATACTTATATGGATGAATTCAAAACTCCAATTAGAAAATAGGTGAAAAATCATGGATGAAATAAATACACAAATTGAGAAGATAAAACAAGCCATTGGTGCTCTAGTTGATTCTTCAACTGGAGAAACTCTTTATAATAACTTTAAAGACCTTTCAATAAACGAAGAAAAAAATGTAGTATCAATGGAAATAAACATCGGTGCTTTAGATCCTCAAAACGATTCTACTTTAAAACGTCAAATCGCGAAAATTGTAAAAATCGATATGGGATATAATGGCGTTAAAATAAAATTTATTGAACGCAGAAAAAGCTTAAAGGTAGCTGGACCTAATACCAAATTCATCATGGTATCAGGTGGTAAAGGTGGAGTTGGTAAGTCAATGGTCACTATTAACCTAGCCAAAGCATTAGCTAATAAAGGTTTTAAAATTGGCATAATTGATGCTGACATTTATGGGGCAAGTATACCAACAATGCTTGCAATGAAAGATGCAAGTGTTAGCGTAGGTGAAGGAAACAAAATCAACCCATTCAAATCAGGTACAATCGAAGTAATCTCAACAGACTTCTTCAGCGAATATGAAAAACCAGTTGTATGGCAAGGAAATACTTTATTCACAATGATAAATAACTTCTTATATCAAGTAAATTGGAGTAAAGATTTAGATTACATCTTAATTGATATGCCAACAGGAACTGGAGATGTATTACTAACCTTCGGTAAAGAATTAAAAGATGCCCAAGTCTTACTTGTCACATGTGATGATATATTATCAGCTAATATGGCACTTAAAACTGCCAAAGCTCATAACGATGTAGGTCAAAATGTATTTGGTTTTGTGACTAACAAAGCAGATGGAAGTAAATTTAGCGAAAAATTCTTAAATAGCAAATTGAATATTCCTCAACTTGCATCAATCCCATTTGAAGAACCAAAGAATTCTGCTTATCTATATGATGAGAATGATAAGAATTATGGAATCTTCAATGATCTAGCTATAATTATTTCCTCAGTTATAATGTAAATAAATAGAAGAGAACCAATGTGTACACAACATATAGATGATAAGAGAAAAATAACTAACTAGATTATTTTCTAGGTATTTTTTTAATTAGTTAAGTATTAATCTTTCTATAATTAACAAAAATTCGCCTTAAGGAGGTATTTCCTTAAGGCGTTTATTATTAAGGTTATTTAAATTAACATTATTAAAACAATCTTAAATAAATATATAATTATCATTTAGTATTACCTAAATATTGTTCACACTACATTAAATTATTAAAATGAAGGTAATGTAACAAAAGCATTAATATGTATTATTACTCTAGAATTATAGATATAATCTCCTGTAATATATAATGTATCACCTAGTGAAGTCGTATAAGCAAAAATATTACCCCAATAATCTATCTCTCCACCTTGCAAGATACTCCATGAATAGTATTGTAAAATATTGATAGGAACTACTTCACCGCTTAAATCAATAGGCGTATACTCGTTTGCTCCAACTGTCATATCTACATATATATCAATAGGCGAAGTAGCATAAGTTAACGTATCATTTAAAATAGTTAATGTTTTACGGTAAACAACACTCGGGTCTTCTTTTAATATTGCATATATTATTACATTTGTATTAGAAGTAACTGATTTTGCAAGAACTGTTCCATACTGTGTTACTATAGCAACATCATCATCACTCGAATACCAATCATATAATAATCTGGAACTTGGTTCTAATAAAGTATTACCATTCATTAAATATATACATCTAGTGAATCCTTCAGTGATATTAGAGTTATTTTATAAACCACCATTTAACAATACTTCACTACCAATCGTATATCCTTGATTAGGCATTGGGTCAGCAACTAAAGTACCATCCATATTTACATTAGTATTAATTATTCGCCTTAAATCAAGGATTAATGAACAAGTTGTATTATCAATATATCCAATATAATATGTACCTTCATTAAGTATTATAGTAGTATTATAACTATCATCATGAAAATCTAAACTAACTTGTAAAGTTAATGCAAGACTATAATGATTAACTCCTATATCATATCCAGGATCTTTTTCTAATTTAAAAATAAATAATTTTGCATTAGAAAAACATCCAGTAATAGAATTTAGTTCAACTTTTATTTTTGATCTATGACTAATATCCACTTTCTTAAAATATGATGCCTCAGTTTTATAACTAAATACTGAAGTATTAGTTGAGGTTGCTAAGGTATTTAAATAATCAATACTCATCTCATCAACATTTGATACTAAGAATTGTAAAGAATTATAATCATTTCTAGGTAGAGTTATTTCAATATAATATGTCCCTTCCTCAGGTAAAAAAACATATAACTCATTCTCTTTTACATTAGAACTAGCTGGATATGTTAAGCCATATATAGAATATCTATCAAGTTGATTAGTTAGATAAGAATCTGTATATATTTTTATAGCACCAGCTGAATATATAGCATTATTACCTGCATCAAGTTTATATTTAAATAATTTTTCACTATATGTATTATTAAAACTAATTATACAATGATAAGTGTTGGTATCTATTAAATGTAATGAATTTAAAATATTAAGATTATTATCTAAAGATGCTGTTAATGGCCAAGCAACTTGATATGATGTAGTAATATTACCACTATCAGTACCATTAACATAATTGACTTTTAGATAATAAGTACCTGAATTTAAATATGTAGTGATTGTTCCTGTACAATTGTTATTTGTCATAACAGGTGTAATAGAAGTAATCTCATTAAAACTGCTATCATAAAAAGTCATATCTAGATGACTGGAAGCATTAGAAATAAACTTATATGATTTAGGACATTCAACATTCACTTTATAAACAATAGAATTATTTTTAGAGCAATTTTTCGTTGAACTATGAATCGTAGAAGCACAATTTAAATTAAAAATACTACTACTATCCAAATAATTTTCAAGTACATACTTAACAGCCCCCATATGCATTCAATTTGCCGTCTGTTACACATAAATCTTCAAGTGGATTGTTTCCCTCAACGTTAGGAAGTGTAGCAGAATTCATTATTGCTGTTTTAATTTGAACTGTCGATAAATTTGGGTTAATTGATAACAATAATGCAGCTACGCCTGTAACAAATGGGGCAGCCATAGAAGTGCCAGATAAATTATAATAATGGTGGCCATCAGATTGATGATGACTTGCCAAATAGTAATTAGGAGAGTACCCAAAATAAGAGACAAAATTATTAATTATATTATTCCAAGATAAACTGTAATGTTCTCTAATCTCCTCTAATTGATCTATGTTTTCCTTAGAAAATTCGCACAACAATGTTCCATCATTAAAAACAATGGATGAATAATCACACGTCGTCGAGATAAAAGTGCTAAAAATATCATCACCAGGAGCAAAAATATCAACAGAATTTTTACCATAATTAGAACCATTATCGGAATCATAGACCCATCTTTCATCATTGCTATTTATCGCACCAACAGATACAATATTCGTAAAATCAGCACTAGCAGGCAAAAAAGTATATATTTGATCATTATCATAATTTTCATTGCCTGCAGCACATACCAAAAGACCATTATATGTAGAAATTACAGTATTTAGGGCAAAATCGTTATTATCATAATTTTCATACCACCCACCACTATAATTCAATAAAGAAATAGAATGACTTTCTGCATAATCAATGGCTGCAGATAAGCTAGATGCTGTGCCTTCACCATTTTCATCAAAGACTCGTAATGATACTAAAGTTGTTTTCCAATTACAACCTATCCCGCCTATATTATTACCAGTTTCACCAATAATTCCAGCTACATGTGTTCCATGACCATGTGGATCCGTAATAGTTGCTGGATGCATTTCCACACCAGTCACAAAGTCGGCAGATAATGGAACATTAACTCTTCCATATAAATCTGGATGATTGGAATCAATACCAGTATCCATAATTCCTACAACAACACTATTACTCCCAGTAGTGAAATCCCAAGCATGAGGTAAGTCTATTGAATTTATAGCCCATTGACTAGAAATAAATGGGTCACAAGGAGTTGCTGATTTAATATTCATTATATAATCTGGTCCAGCATATATTACATCATTTCGTTCCATTAACTTGTTGATCATATTTAAAACATTTTCTTTAGATTTTTCTTTTAATTTAATACATATAGTACATCTATAATTATCTAAGTTAACAAGTAAATTGGATTTCTTTTCAACAGCAATTTTAGTTGCCTCTTTAGTAAGATTTATTACTCTCTCACAATTAATACTTAAAAAGTCTTTTTCACTATATTCTTCAACTCGGTAACTTGATTCTTTATTAAGAACAACCAAAATACTATCATCAGCGAAGTTATCATCAATTGACGCATTACAATAATGTTTTTTATCATAAATTGCTCTTGCATCAACATTAATGTGAAAAGAAATAAACAATCCTATTATACAAATAATTAACAATATACTTACATAACGATTACTTTTAACCTTCATTTTTTAATTCCCCAACAAGTATTTTGTAATTATAAATTATTCTATCCATTTCATCTATTGAAAGAAGTCCATTGTTGCACACTTCTAACAAATTATATATTTTGTTTTTATTTAAATCCATAATTAATGGTAATTCTGAAATTCTTTTTTTTATGTAATAAGTTCTAGAAATATCACCTTGTTTCATAGTAAAAACAAAATAATTATTTTCAGGAATACTCATTGGATGCATATATACACCTTTAATCATTAATACATAAATATTGCCATTAACTCCATATTCACCAAAATAACTAATAATATCAACATCATCTATGCAAACCGGTCCACTTTGAAGTTCAGAATTAATAATATTTACATATGACATTTTGAGAAAAAATTTTAATTCATTATTCATTTCAAGCCCATCAATTTTTGATTCTTCATTGGGTTCAACATGTTCACTTTCATTATTTTTATTTAATGTATTAAATTCGAAATGAAAATTATCTGCATTATCCTGCTCATCATTTTTAACTATTTCAAGCCCTTGTGTTTTTTCATCATCATTTACTTTCTGTTCTTGATTAGTTTTCTCAAGGTCGCGTTTACTTTCTAAGTTGATTTTATTATCAACAGACATATTATTCTGTTTTTCATTACATCCAATTAAGATAAAACAAAATAACGTGATTAAAACAAATAATATTTTTTTCATTATTATTTTCCCCCCCCTCCTATCTTAAATATCGTATTATATTTTAACTCACTTTAATTTTATCATACTATCATAAAAAACAACATCTTTTTTTACGATTATTATCTTAAGTAAATTATTTTTTATTTTAAATAAGCATACAATAAGCTTGCCTTCATAGAAAAATATAAGTTATAAGAAGGAAAGAAAAACGACTATTTCTTTCCCTATCTAATGAGAGTGCAAAAACCACAAGTAGAATTTACAACTTTTATACCATTACCATATTACAAATCTTTAAAGAATAAAATTTTCATGAGTTCATCATCCTCGCTTTGTTGTGTAGTAGTATTATCACCTTATATTACTAGCCTGCTTAGTTGCTGCCTGACTAGACACAGTAGTTGAATTTGATGTAGTTCTATCACATGAAGCAAGAGTGTATATTAAAACTAACCAAATACTAATTGTTATAAATCTTTTTTTATAATGGGCCCACATATATATTATGCACTAAAACAAATAAAAAGAGAGGCTCGACACCTACGATAATAAAATCGTTGATGCCAAGCCTACTCTAATAGTTCTCTTTTCTTATGCATTCAATTCTTCTTTACTTCTTTTATTAATCAAATATCTAATCAATAATACAAGTGCATAAACAACTGCAAATTGACCTACAAAACAAACAAAAATAGCAAATGGCATTAGCTTAGATGGAATACCAAATGATCCTGTTGTGAAATACCAATCATAGTGATGATCAACTGTAGAATAAACATTATTTGCAATTAAAGAAATAATAATTTGAACTACTACTAAAATACTTACAGTAATCATATTCTTCCATTCCATGTTTACAGACTTATAAACTATAGAAAAAATACCATAGCTAAATAACAAAGCGTGATAAGCTAAAGTTTGCAATGATCTATAGCAGAATAATTTACATCCATCAACTCCAGTTGGCACAAAGATATATAACATTGCACCAATCATTCCAAGAACTGGAACAACTTGATATAATCTCTTAAACTTATCAGGAAATAATCTAGTTATACAAATCAAAATTGAAGCTGATGTGCACAAATGAAATGGTAGCTTATCTACAATCAAACTATTCTCATTGTTCATTAGTGGATGAACAAAGAAATCGCCTAAATACAAACATATAATGATTATGGCAAGTACATCCAAAATCTTACTTTTTGTCTCTTCACTCTTCTTATATGTGAAAATACAAGTAGCAATAATACTTCCAAGGACTATTACTAAAAATAAGATATGCCAAATATTATATAAACAAATATCCGGTCCAAATGTATCATCCCTAAATAGATTTACAAAAAATTCTCTCATATAATCTCCCTTCTCTCTATCTTTTATAAACGCGCATAAAGAGTATATAACAAAATACAAAAAAATAAAATAGACAAATTAATAAAATATACCCTGTAAATCGGACACGATAAAAAAAAGGGGTTGCCCTGTAAATGTCTTGATTTACAGGGCTATTTTTTTTTATAATA
>OCVV012882721.1_pt1 | contig 11031 bp, 37 predicted proteins | sample 1539721 | NCBI WGS metagenome assembly OCVV01 (sample SAMN02144230, study PRJEB22623) | gut metagenome | biome: sheep rumen | host: Ovis aries | place: New Zealand
TCATAATATAATTTATTGAGCCCAGTTCCTATTTTAGGAAATACTTCAGAACATTTATAGTATTTACCTTGTTCATAGTCCCAATCCATACAAGCAACAAACATATCTCGTAAATTATATGTAGGGTCATCAAACAGAGGTTTGTCTATTTCTACATATCGGTCACAGCCTTCGACCTTGACAGCTATTCTTACATCGTAACTCATATCATTTCCTTATTTTAATTTTATTATTTAATTATTCATTCGTCTATTCATCGTATTGCGTTTATAATTTGCCAATCAATGTCAGTTGGTTTTCTTACAAACTCCACCAAATGTTCTCTGAAATGTTTAAATAATGTATTCATATGTGGTACGAAAATATCGTAGCTGGGTTCTTCATTCTGCTCAAAAGTACCATATCTGTCTACTATATACACATACCCTTCAAACTGTGTTTTGTCAGTTTCACCAGGCATTACTATGAAAAAAGAAACAACATCACCATATTTATATTTCGGTTCTTTCATAATTTTCTCCTATCTCCGTACGAACAAAAATCATTTTCTTTAGCAACAAAATCAAATGCACATCTTTTAAAATCTCCTAAATAATATTTACAATCTTTGCAATGTACAATATTAAATTCTTTATCCTTTTTTGCTTGTTTAAATCCCATATAATATCCCCACAAGCAACAAAGTATTCCAAATATGACACATTCTAAAATACTCATTTATTTTTCCTCTCAATATATATCATCATTAGGTTCATTAATTGGATTTTAATTCACTCTTCTGCGCCATATATTCCGCAGTAATGTGATATTTCTGTAAATGCATCTGGACACTTATCTACATATTTACATCCTCTACATCCTTGACCTAATCTAATATCTAATATTTCCATCTCATCCTCCTTTGTTAAGGACATAAATGTCCTTAACAAATATTAATTTTATTAATATATTTATGAGTTAATTTTATAATTTTTTTAAATCAATTAACAATTCTTCTTCTGTTTTGTCGAATTTTTTACAAAATGCTTTGATTAAATCTTCTTTAGTTTGATACTCAATACTTGCATTTGCGAGAAACATTGCTAGAATAGGTAATTGTTCTATATAAGTAGGTTCTCTCATATCATTCTCCTAAAATTTCATAAACCATTCTATACATTTAAGTATAAAGCACACAGCAAAAAATAGGCATATAGACTTCAACATAGATTTAATTATTATTGCAATTAATTCTATTAAATCCATATTATTTTCCTTTCGTATTCCAAGCACAATCTTCGCAATTATGGCTACATACATCTTGTGCTTGTTTGCACATATCTTCTTTGCTGATTTCGATTCTTGTTATGAACCCGAACCTTTTTAGTATGCATACAATTAAACTTTCGTGTTCTCCCATATCATTTTCCTTTCGCTCTCTTTTGCCATTCTTTTTTCGCTATAGAAACATCATCAAGAAATGAGATGGTTTCATATATATTTCCTATTGGGATTCCTTCATTAAGAGCGTCATATTTTTCGATAAATTCCTCACCATATTTATTTAAACAATAATCTCTTAAACTTTCTTTTTTCTTTCTCTTAAAAAGTTTAATAATCCTCATATCATTCTCCTATATGCCCTTTCGGGCTTTTACTCATATATAAGGGGTTAGGATTACCTGTTGTGTATTCTTTCTTCATTCAGCATCACCTGCCTTTCGTTACTCCCATATCATTCTCCTTTTAAAAGTTGTCTTATGGCTTTTCCGACCGCATATGACAGTGGCCCGTATCGTTGAATATATGTTTGCAGTAATTCAGCTCTTTGTTCTTTAGGCGCTACTTCTATCAAAGCAAGTAACTCACGTTCTGTCATACCTTCTCGTTCTGTGTTTAATGAAGCACTTTCATTGGAAACCTTTACTGCTCCTGCTAATTCCATAAGTGAATCCATAGCGGCAATGCTAATTTTACCGATTCCGTATTCGTCATATTCAAATATTACTCTCCCTCGGTTAGGTAATATATATTCTGCTTCTTTCATATCATTCTCCTTTTATTTTCTCTTCGCTCCTTTGATTACCATAAGAATATAAATGACGAGAGCAATTATACCAATACCAGCTAATAGTATTTCTGTTATGAATTTGTATTTAACATACAACTCTATTATTCCCACATCATTCTCCTTTCATTTGAGTTCTCTGATGAAAGACAGTACCATCACCCCTTAATGGTGTTTCTATTCCTTTGGGTTTATTGACAGTGAATACAGTGTAATCAGCTCTCCTTTCTCCATATTTGCAAAAATAATCATCATCAACGGGGAATATACAACCCTGTCGCTCAAGCATACCACTATCACACTTCTTGTCCTCGGGGTCTCTATGTTTACATTCTTTACAAAGCACAAGAGGACGATAAGTCTTTTCAACAGCATACACAATCTCATCATTATTAGAACAGTCTAGTACATAATCTAACTTTCTGTGAGTAATTATAACATCATCTGGCACTATTGTTACATCTTTCATTTTTCTCTCCTTTCTGCTCTGCTACAGAAATCGTTCAGTTTGGGGCAATTAAATATTCCATTACGACATTCATATATTTGCCCGAACTCTTTGGCGGAAGATTCACTTCGCAACATCATTACATATTTGCAATCTTTACACCTTATAAGTTCTCTCGGCTTAGACTCTTCATATGGAAACATTGGATGCTCGGTTACGATATATTCTTTCATTCACTTCTTCCTTCCCATTCTCCTCGTCTTATCTTTCTCCTTGCTAATCTTCTGTTTCTTGTCTTTGCCTTGCTCCAGCCCTTATGATTATTTGCCCAACAAGCGAACTTTCTTGAGAATTTATCTTCCTCTGTAAGTCTTTTATCTATACTTCTCATCATTTTTCCTTTTTCCATATGAGCAGAAGTCTGTTGGCTTTGTACCGCCATAATGGATACCGATACATTTCCAAAACGGCTCGCCTTCCTCATCAATGCCTGTGTCTCCCCACTTGCACTCTTCACAAGGTACAATGTCAATTATCGGACATTTCCTTATATTTCCACAACATTCAATGTCAAGGCTTTTTACACACTCATCACAACTCAATGGCTTATCCAGATTAGGTATTGCTATCATCATTCCACCTCATTTCCACAATATGGGCATCTTGTTACTGTCATAGGCTGAATCCATATGATTCGCTTACACACTTTGCAGTAATAAGGTTTAGTGCCTACTGGCTTAGGTATTGCTATCATAGATTATGCACCACCTTTATGTATTTTATCGCCTCTCTGCACGCTTCTATCCAATCTTTATAATCCTCATCCCCTCGAAAGGTCTCAATAATATCCTCAAGGATGTTTATTATTTCATTAGCTTCCATATTATTTTACAGCCTCGCACATTCCTATAAATTCATCTCCCACAAAAATTACATCGTCATTAACCGCTTGACCATTAAACCACATATCAATTGCATATACTTCATTTGGTGGTCTGTTCATATTCACATTTACCACATCAATATCATAATCAAGTCCATTCTTGCTATGTAATATAAATTTATCTCCTACCTTTACTCCCATATTATTCTCCTTTCATATATGCTCCACAATATGGGCAATAATCTGTCAGTAATTCTTCTCCAAATTCGTTTGCATTAGCTTGCTCTTTACATTCCGAACAATAGTGGAATGCTATAGGATTTCCTTGTGCCTCCCATATTTCCTCAACGCCACCATAAGCTGAATATGAATCGACAGGTATCCAACTCCCCTCTTTCCGTTCTTCTACGGTGGGAAGTTCGTCCACTATATTTTCCGCAATAATAAGACCGTCTCTCCAACCTTCATAATCGTGCTGATAGTTAGGTTCTTGTTCCACCTTTTGTATCCGCTTTATTGCTTCTTCTCTTGATATCAGTTTCATATCATTCTCCTTCATATTCAATCTTTCTCGTCCTTAACAACTTCAAAAGCACGCATCTATGAAGTTCTGCCATATTATACCTAAATATAGCTATCGCCTCAACTGTTGGACACATACTCCTTGTATATGCTATATCCAATAAGTTTTCTTTTGAGTTGCCTATCACTTCCCAAGTTCTAATCACTTCCCAGGTTTCAATATATATTGGTTCTCCCATATTATTCTCTTTTCCGTTCAATCATATCTCTCATTTCCCAGCCATCTTCAACACCTTCGTTATGACCTACTGTATAACCGATAAGAAAAGCTAATATCACTAAAGTCATTGCAATAAATGCTATTGCTTCCCATATATTGTTCATATCATTCTCCTTTTAATAATATAAATTTCTTAAAAAATTAATATTATTCATCCTCATATTCATCCTCAGTTGTTGCCATTGGCCAGTTACGCGGTGAATCACTTTCAAAAATACATGACGCAGTATCAAAATAAACTGAATAGCCAAAATGTCCCGCATAAAATGGGCAATCCCAATTACATTTATTATTTGACCTACAAATCTCTTGAATTGTTTTTACAGTAAAATCCTTAATTATTAACATTTAGTTCACCTTTTTAAATTATTTATCTTATTATGTTTTTATTATTCTCTTCCATGCCAGTTATTAAAAGAATACCCAACCCAGCCACAGTTTGGACATTCATATTGATATTGTGCTGGATAGGTAGTAAGAATTTTATCTGTTACCAACCATATAAATTTTTCACATTTTGGGCAAGTTATATCTGTACAAATTCGATTAGTTAATCTACCATAATCATTAATATTAATGTTTCTAAAACTTTCCCATGTTACTCCCATCTCATTCTCCTCTCTTGGCATTAACCAATGCTCTTGCTAAATCATCAATTAACTGATGTGTGTATCTTTCTTGTAAGTCAGGCACTTCACTTGATATTAAGCTTGTTTTAAGGTGTAACAGTTCATGAACAAGAATTCTTTCAAAGTCATAAGGTCTTATTCTTTCGCCATAATATTCCTCTCCAAGTATATCTATTCTTGCACACTTAATACTTTCTGACCATTCAGAGCATCCATCCGAATCTTCAACTGCCATATCTTCAGGCTTGCAATTATCATTAACGCGAATAACCCAATCTTGCAAACCTAATCGTTTCGTCCATTCTTCTAACAATGCATATGGACATTCGTAAGTTATTGCTCCTGTATCATCCTTCACGCTTTCGTATCTCTTGAGCCATCCCATCTGCCAACATCTAAAAAGAAAATCATCAAGTACTTTCATCTCTTCTTCTCTTGATTCAATGTTTGTAGCTTCTATAAGGTCTTTCTTTGCTCTATTTATAATTTCAAATCTGTTATCACCACATACATCTGTCATATTATTCCCTCTCACATAGTTCATATGCATTTATATAAGAATATTCATATCAATCTTTGGGTTTTATTAAATCAAGAACTCCAAACATTAATTATCCTCCTATTTTTTCTAGTACATATGCAAATGATTTTGCTTTAGGAGATACTATCCAACCAATAAATTCGGGAACAACAACAATTAATGCAATTAATACCACAACTCCTAAAAACCCACCTATAAACATGAGTGCTTGACCTGACTCACTGAACTCATCGTCATAAAGTTGTTTCGCACCTATTATCAACATTATTATTGCTCCGATTAAAATTAAAGTAATAATGGCAATAGTCACTCCTAATTCTGCTATTTTCATTTTACTCATTTCAGGTATTAACTCATTTGCTAGTATTCCAAGCTTATCACATATATTATTTATAATTTCATTTACTTCTGCTCCCATGTCATTTCTCTCCTTTACTAAAGTACTCCCCTCCTAAGGATGTTTCTTTGATTGAATATGAATTTAATAATTTATGCATTAAATCAAATGGGGTTTTTGCTCCTGTTTCACCATCATAATAAGCTACAAAAGCCCCATCTGATGTTATACTTTTAATTCTACCTAATTCATATACATCACCATTTACATATATAATATACTCTCCAGGTTTAAACCCCATATCATTTCCTTCAAATTCATCCATACTTGTACACCTCACTCCTACATAAATAACATTATTTATCCTTTCATTTTTGCGCCACAATTTGGACAAAAGTTCCAAACAACGTATTTATCTTTTCGTTTTCCACATTCAGAACATTTCTTTGCTTTAGAAATTCTATTTGTTGGAACAGTTTTAAATGATACTGTTTCCCAAGTTCCTTCTTTAATAGTTTCAACTGTGGGTAAAGATTCAATTAATTTACATATATATTTATTATACTGAAGAATTAAATTGAATGTTTTCATATCTTCTATTTCATCTTCACTATTTACAGATAGATTATTGAGTTCTTTTGAAAAATAACTATGTATACTATTAATAACATCTTCTCGTAATATACTTTTATTAGTTTTCATCAGATTCATTCTCCATTTTTGCTCCACATTCAGGACAAAATTTTGGTTTTCCATAAGTTTGCCAATCACCGCAAATAGAGCATCTCCATCTACGTTTTAGAAACATAGGAGCTGTTTCATCATATTCTTCTTCCCAATAACCTATTGGCCTTATAGATGGAAGACTTCTCAATCTATCTATCACATCACATCGGTAAACAAGCAAATATCCATCTTCATTTCTCTCCCCACACATATCTTCGATGGCTATTATTGCTTCTTCCCTTGATATCAATTCCATATCATTCTCCTCTTTGTTCCCACAACTAAGGCAAAAGGTTAGTCTGCTATAAAAGTGTTAGCCACATTAGGTTCATTCAGTACAAATCTATCATAAGCCACTTTATAAATATTTTCAAATCTTTTTCTAACATATTCAGGCATAACTTCATTTTCGCTATCATCTAAATACTCACCAACATGTCCAAGAATATCTTCCAAAGTGTCACCTTTAACTTCAAAATTTGTCACATTTAATAAGTGTTCATACTCTTCAATAGCTGTCATAGCTTTGTTTATAGTTATTGATTCCATATTTATCTCCTTCCATATTATGAAGTATAGAGTTCAAAATTACTATATCCATAACAATCTTTACACCATTTCCATTCACCAAAATATTCACAATCTCGACAAGAAGTTTGCTTAAGCTGTTCTAACTCAACTAAAATTTCTTCTAATTTTATGTTTTTTAATTCTATATGTTCACTCATAATTTCATTCCTACAGTTCATAGTTCCGCTTCTAATATAGTTGGTGCAACATTGATTGCTGAATTTATATCATTGTTGAATGGTATGTTATGCTCTCTTAAATCTTGAAAAAGTGCATCCGCATCTATCAGCCTACCGTGTTTCTTGGGTAGTTCTTTAAAAGGATGAGTGCATTCGCAAATATGTCCATCAATAAAATGCAAATCCAAAATTATGACATTTTGTTTTAATGGAATATCACTATTAGGTATATCTATTACTATTTGCATTTTATTTCTCGCTTTCTAATATTGTTGGTGCTTTGCGTAATATTTCGGCTGATAATTGTCCGCACCTTTCGTCAAGTTCATCTTCTAACTTTCCCACATCTTTAATATCCCCGTGACCTTTTGGGATTTGAATAGCAGAGCCATATTCTGTTTTAAGTAAAGCATTATCTCTATACCTTATCGTATCAACAATTACTTCTTTGGTTGGCTTAATTATAATTTCAAGCCATTCTCCCTCTTTTGGCAAATCAATGTCCTTTACTATAAATGACATTACTATTCTCCTTCTGCTTCTAATATCGTTGGTGTATTGTCTATGTCATCTTTAATCATGTTATATTCAGCACTCCATTCAAGTGCATCGTTAAGAAATGCATTTGCATACATTACCATTGACTTTGCTTCTGCAAGTGCTATATTCTCGTCAAATTTCTTTATTATGTTGTTCACATCTTTTATATCTCCATGTCCCTTGGGTATTTGAATGGCTTTGACATTAGAGTCAATCGCTAAAACTAAAGGTTTTGAATATTCTATGCTTACATTTCCGTTACCACATATCCCAACAATAAGGGTCTTCCCATTAGTTGGCAAATCAATTCCTTCAAGTATTACGCTCATCTCATACCTCCGCTTCTAATATTCCATGAGCCTCAAATATTCCTCTTTTACATTCTTCAAAATATTCCTTGTGAATCCCATGAAATATCATACTATCATCCATATCTATCAGCCTGCCATGATTTTTGGGTATTTGAATGGCATAACCACTATAATAATCCCATCCGTCTTTTTTAGTTACCCATATCATTCCATTATCCGTAATTTTTATATTCAGCGTTTCCCCTCTTTCAGGTCTATCAATTCCTTTAAGTATCAGACTCATTGTTTCTCTCACTTTCTAATATAATCGGTGCATTTAATAATTGCTCCGCTAAATCTGTATCAATGTCCCATCTGCCGATGTATATATCATTTCGGTCTATGATATCTCCGTGTCCTTTTGAGATTTGAATAGCTTTAGCATCTAAATTAAACGGATATGTATGTCTAACTTTAGGATATTCTGCACCATATATCATTCCATTTTTACTTATTATGAGCCGTAGTTCTCCGTACTCCGGCAAATCAATCCCTTTTAGTATTAAACTCATTTTCTTCCTCCAATATCGTAGGTGCAGTTATTTCATAATATCCGTCTATTGTCTCAGTGACTACCGCTTTGCTTTCATCAATTATGTTCCCATGTTCTTTCGGGATTTGAATGACTTTATAGAATGGCATTAATCGTCTTGCAAATGGGTCAACTTCGTTAAATGTTCCATCGCTATGAATTACAATCACTTGGTCTCCCATTGGCAAGTCAATCCCTTTTAATATTAGACTCATACGCCTTCCTCCTTGCTGCTTCCGCGAGCATTATAAACTTTCTCTCAAGTTCTTCTTTTTCCGCGGTCTCCCGTCCCCATTTATATCCTATATCCAAGCCGAACAAGCCTCCTAAAACGCTTCCCACAAACAAAGCAACAGTGCCGACCAGTATAACATTTTCCATATCATTCTCCTTACGAGTATTTTATAACTGCCATATTTCAATTAAAGCATCTATTATGATATAAATAAATGAAATAACTACTAAACAAAATTCTAATAAATCAACAATAACACAGAAAGTACTATCGGAGAAAGATTTATTAAGTACACTCCTTATACAACAGTATAAAAATATTATAGTACAAATAATCAATAATGATATATGTACCTTAATCAATATAGACATAATTTATTATTCTCCCTCTAATAAAGTTTTCACTTTTGTGAGTAAATCTTTTAATGCTTTATTATAACCATCTTTCATTGCTTTCTCATACCCATCTTGAAAACCCTGTTGATAAGTGCCATCAATTTTTACTGTAACACTATTTGTTTCAGGGTCAAATTTTAAAAACTCATAATCAAAACCTTCAATACGTGAACAAATTTCCCATCTATAACACTCTTCACAGCATTCATATTCTTCAGTATCAATTAAATCACAATCTTTACTAATTATCATAGGGATTCCCTCCATTAATCTAATTATACTCCTCTAAAAGATGTTTTAATATCAAACCCATGACTTTCAATTTTATCATTATTAGTCATTCCGATTGGGTCTCTTCTTTCTGTAGACATTTTTTCTAAAGAAAAATATTCTTCAAAACTTAAAAATACATCTAAGGGGTCTACACAATTAGATATACCACATGCCTTTAAAAGAGGAATATGTTTAATTACCTTTGTATTTCCAACATACACTGTATGATTATTTATCTTATCTAGTACTTTGTAATTTTGGTTATTAATTGCTTGAATAAAATTTTCAAAGTGATTTAATACTTTATTGACATTTAATTTGTAAGAAGGATATTTTTCTTTGTATTGATATAGTACATCATAGTCAAAATCAATAATAGATAAATCACATAATACTCTGGACCTATTATAGTTTTTCCATGTATGAATTAAATTTAAAGTATATTCAATAGGATGTTTGAATGAATCATTTGTTTCTTTTGTCACTGTTATTAAAAATAACCAAAATGTATTACATATTTGTAAAACTAAAAAATATTGATTTTGATATCTCCAATACCAACGTTTAGCAACATTTAAATATTGACACATCATATCTTTAGTTAATACAAATGAATCAGTTCTATCAAATGTAAATGTAGAATCAGGATATATGTGTTGTAAATAATCATAAAAATCTGTGTTTTTATCTATTATTTTCATAATGTTTTCTTCCTATATCTATTATATATAAATTTAATAGTTAAATGCATTGGGATAAATGGTCCAACAATTAACATACTTGTAAAAGAGTCAATATCTTTAACAAGATTTAAATTTGCTACTGTAACGGCAATTACATACAGTAAAAACCAACAAACGAAAAACCCACATATAAACCACAACATTTTATTTCTCCTATGACTCAATTAAGAATACCATTTAGGTGTATTTTCAAAAATCGTAACTGCAGACTCATAACCTAAACTAGATAATAATTTACACATAATAAGGTCCGCATATATATGAAATAATTCTTCATTCCAATTTATAGCTAAATATTGCATATCTTTTGCAAATTCATCTGCTGACCAATGTTCTTTGTTTAAAATCCAGTCTAATTTAACCAGCTGTTCAGCTTGTTTTCTATCAAATTCTTCATTTAATCGTTTCGCTCTTTCAGAAATTAAAGTATCTAATTCATTATCAGATAAATTAATAAAGTGTTCATATATATCTTTAGGAATCATTTTATACCTCAATTATTATATGCATATACAATTGGAATACCATATAGTTCACAGCATTGTTTTTCAATTAAACACCCACGTCCATGAGTCCATCCTGGTCCAAAAATAACACCATCTGCTTGACTTAACTGTTTTAAAGATTCTCCTAAATACCACAAGGGGTTATTCTGAAAATCCTTGTCTGAATCAGAACCAAAATAACTGTCAATAAATTGAACTTCATAATCATCAACATTTAAAATATCTTCTGCAAACTGAATTAAAAATTTTCTTTCATTTAAAATTTCTTCTTCAGTTCTCCCATGCATAAGTTGAG